>JACCEC011838559.1_pt1 | contig 109445 bp, 77 predicted proteins | sample 7450121 | NCBI WGS metagenome assembly JACCEC01 (sample SAMN15323455, study PRJNA562643) | freshwater metagenome | isolation source: river surface water | place: USA:Blue River Watershed | collected 2017-08-18
CACCACCCCACCGCCCCCCTCCCCCGCCCCGGCCGCGCGTCGGCGGCGCTGCTCGCACTCCCTCTCGCCTTGTGCGCGAGCGCGCACGCCTCGGGCACCCGGGTCGGGTTCAAGGACGCCTTCGCCACCGCGCGCGGAAACGCCTTCGCGGCCACCGCCGACAACCCCAGCGCGATCTACTACAACCCCGCCGGAATCACGCAGCTCGAGGGGGTGCAGGCCTCGGCCAACCTCTATTCCGTGTCGCTGTCCTCCGAATACAAGGGCGCGGGTGGCGAGGCCTCGCTCGACGAGGATCCGATCCACGTCCCATCGCTCTACGTGACCTGCAAGCCCGAGGGCTCCGACTGGGCCTTCGGCTTCGGCGCCTACGCGCCCTTCGGCCTCGAGACCGAGTGGCCCGCCGCCTCCCCCCTGCGCACCCTGGCCCTGCGCAACGAACAGCACTACCAGACCTTCGACTTCACCGCGGCCCGGCGGATATCCCCCTCTCTCTCGATCGGGGGCGGCGTGACCTACAACCGGGCCTCCGTCGACCTGCGCCGCGCCATCGGCGTCTTCGGCCCCGACGATCTCTTTCGTTTCGAGGGCGACGGCGACGCCTTCGGCGCCAAACTCGGCCTGCTCTGGCGCGCCTCCGAACGGCATTCCTTCGGCATCACCTACTCGCACTTCACCCGGATCGAAATGGAGGGCGCCGCCCAGACGCTCCCGGTGATCGCGCACGAGCCTGCGCGCGCCGTCTTCGAGTTCCCCGAGGTGCTGATCGCCGGATGGTCGTTCCGCCCCGCCCCGGAATGGAACATCGAGGTGAACCTGGATTGGACCAACTGGGACCGGCTGGACACCGTGCGCATCGACAAGCCCTCGGGCTCGACCTCCCTGCCCTTCAACTGGGAATCGGGCTTATTCTACGAGCTGGGCGTCACCCGCCACTTCGGCGCCTTCAACCTGAGCGCAGGATATTGCTTCACGGAAAACTCGACCCCGGATACCAGCTACACGCCCGCCGTGCCGGACGGCAACCGCGGCTTCTACTCGCTCGGCGCGGGCTATCATGGCGCGCGTTACACGGTCGACCTCGCCTGGCAATACGCGGACGGGGGATCGCGCGAGGTCTCCGGCAGCCCCGCCTCGCTCGCCGGAGCCCGCGCCGACGGCTCCTACAAGAACTCGCTCCAGGCCCTGTCTCTCTCGGTCGGCCTGAAGTTCTGAGCATCCGGCCCCGACCGCCCGCCCCATGGACACGCTTTCCGCGCCATCCGCGTTGCCGACCCTCCTCCTCGTCGACGACGAGGACGGGCCGCGGCAGTCGTTGCGCATGGTCTTCCGCCACGATTTCGAGGTGCATGCCTTCGACTGCGGGGAAAAGGCCCTCGGCTTCGCCCGAGAAACCCGCGTTCACGTCGCGATCCTCGACATCCGGATGGCCGGCATGTCCGGCATCGACGTGCTGCGCCGGCTCAAGGAAATCGATCCCCACATCGAGGTTCTCATGCTCACCGCCTACGAGACGCTCGACACCGCGAGACAGGCCCTGCGCCTCGGAGCCTGCGACTACCTTAGCAAGCCCTTCGACCTGTCCACGATGCGCGACGCCGTCTCCCGCGCCCTCCACTTCCGGCGCATCTCCGACACCGTCGCCTCCTCCACGGAGCGACTGCACGCGCTCGCCAACCAGCTGAAGGACACCTCGGCGCAGGAAGAGATGGCCCGGACCACGACGGAGATCTACGCCAGCGCGCTGCACGACATCAACAACCCCCTGGCCGTCATCGGCTGCTATCTCGAACTCCTGAAACAAAAGCTCAACGGCGCGGTATCCCTCGACGGCGGCGACCTCGAATCCGTGCGGGAAAAGATCCACCTTCTGGCCAAACACGTCCAGACCTGCGGCGCCATCACCCGCCGCTACCTGCGTTTCGCCAACAAAAGCGAAAGCGACAAAAGCGAGATCTCCGTCAATCACGCGCTGGCCGACGTTCGCACCCTCATGCGCAGGCACCCCGCGGTGGGCGGCGGCCGCCTGTGCGTCACCCCCCTGGAGCACGACCTCGACGCGCAGATCGGCAGCACCGAGCTGGTTCAGATCCTCGTCAACCTCGTCGTGAACGGATTCCAAGCGAGCGAGGAGGCCCAGGAATTGCGCGTCCAGGCGGAACAAATCGACGCCCCCCTGCCCCCGGAGGCCCTCCGCAACGCCGTAGGGCAACGCTGCGTGAACGTGAACGGCTTCGCGAACAACGGCACCTTCGCGTGCATCTCGGTCACGGATCAGGGACCGGGCATCCCGGAAGAGGTCCTCGATCACGTCTTCGAGCCCTACTTCACCACCAAGGGACGCAACGGCACCGGACTCGGCCTCGCCATCGTCTCGCGCTTCGTGAAGCAGTCCGGCGGGCTGCTCCAGGTGCGAACCGCCTCCCGCGCCGGCACGCGCTTCACTCTCTACCTGCCGGCCAGACCACGCCCCGCCGCCCCCACGGAATAGAGGGCAGACGGCCCGGAAGGAGAAACCATGCCCGCGCCCTGCCGTCCGGCGTATCGCGCCCGCGCCACCCGTGCCCGGCCGGCGCGGCGCAAGCGGCCTTTCACAGCACGAAGCCGGCGCGGGTCTGGCGGCTTCGTGCTGACGTGAGATAGTTGTCGCCCGGGCCGGGATTGCCGCTCGGACGCTCCCGCGCTTCGCTGGGCGTTCTCCACTCCCCATGAAGAAAGCCGCCATCCTCCAAAAACTGAGCACCGAAAAGGTCATCGCCCTCATCCGCGCCGAGAGCCCGGACGGCCTTCTCGAATGCTCCGACGCCCTCGCCGCCGGCGGGCTGACCTCCATCGAGCTCACCATGACCACGCCCGGCGCCATCCGCATGCTCGAAAAGGCCACCGCCGAGCGACCCGACTTCCTCTTTGGCCTCGGCACCGTGCTCGACTCCGAGACCGCCCGCGCGGGCATCCTCGCCGGCGCCAAGTTCATCGTCACCCCCGCCCTCCGCCCCGACGTCATCAAGCTCTGCCAACGCTACTCCGTGCCGATCTTCTGCGGCGCCCTCACCCCCACCGAGGTGGTCAACGCCTGGGAGCTCGGCGCCGACGCCGCCAAGGTTTTCCCCGCCGAGTTCTTCGGCCCCGCCTACATCAAGTCGCTCAAGGCCCCGCTCCCCCAGGTCGAGCTCGTGCCCACCGGCGGAGTCACCGCCGAAAACGTCGGCGACTTCATCAAGGCCGGCGCCTTCGCCACCGCCGCGGGCAGCTCCCTGGTCGAGGCCAAGGCGCTCAAGGAAAAGAACTGGGCCGCCATCACCGCCAAGGCCCAGGCCTTCGTGAAGGCCGTCGCCGCCGCGACCGCCAAGTAAGCGGGACGCCGCGACCCGCCGGGGCGTATTCCCCGGCGGAGTGTCGGAGCAGTCCGCGCAAAAATAAAAAGAGCCGGGGCGTCGCACCCCGGCTCTTTTCGTTTCGCCCGCGATCTCCCGCGCGCCGGCCTACTCGCCGAGATATTTGCGGATATCGGGCACCGGCTGCTTGCGCCGGCCGGCAGCGTCGCGCTCCAGCCAAGGCTCGACCGGAGGCTGGTCGTCGGGATCGAGCTGGTTCTTGTCGAGCGGACGCGTGTTTTCGCCCTCCTCGTCGTCGGACTCGCCGATCTCCACGCCCTCCAGATCGATGCCATCCCAGTCCGTCGGATCGAAAAACTGGCTCATGCGGCGCGCCACCGGATCGAGGATCGCGGGCGGGTTTTTCACCCGTCCCCCCTTAACAAACTCGAACACGCAGGGCATGTATTGGTCGTCATAGCGGCGACGGAAATCGCTCAGCCATTTGTTCGCGACGCCCTCGCGGCGGTTCAGCAGCGCCACGTCCGAAAAATGGATGCAGGCGTCGAACCAGGGCAGAAGACCGGGATGTTTTTCCGCGAGCTGGCAATGCACCACGGTGAGGATCCGCGCCACCGGCAGCGAATGCGCGGCGAGCCAGGGCTTGAGCGCCTCGAGCTGGTCGACCGGGTCGACGCGTCCGTCGAGCATGATGAAGATGTGGGTCGCCTCCGCCGGGGGCGCGTCGGCCACGAGCAGTTGCAACTCGGCGTTCCACGCCATGCGCGCCACGCCGGCGGCGCCGATCTTCCCGTCCTCCTCCCGCGCCGCCTCGCCGGCCGGCAGATAAACGTGGGCGCGCTCCTCGGCGGGATCGAGGCCGTCCGCGATCAAGTCGGCCAGCACCTCGCGACGACCGGAGCCGGGGGCGCCGAGGATGACATAAACAAGCTGGCTAAGATCGGAAGCGACGTCGGACATGGGAAAAGGAAGGTTTGAAACGCGATTTGAGACGAACGTCCGCGGATAAAAACCGACGGGCCGGACCGCTCCGGGAGCGGGGCGGGCGGGCCGGTTCGAGACGGCGCGTGGCGGTGGATGCTTAAAAAGTAAAACTGCGGTTCTGCGCCGAGTCGCGCAGCCAGTGGTCGAGCAGCACGAGCGCCGTCATCGCCTCGACGATCGGCACCGCCCGCGGAACGACGCAGGGGTCGTGACGCCCCTTGCCCATGAGCGCGATCGACTCGCCCGCGAGGTTCACCGTGGACTGCGATTGGAGGATCGTGGCGGTCGGTTTGAAGGCCACGTTGAAGACGATCTCCTCGCCGTTGCTGATGCCGCCCTGCACGCCGCCGGAACGGTTGGTGACGGTGCGCACGCGGCCGTCGCGATTCTCGAAAAGGTCGTTGTGCTCGGAACCGCGCAGCATCGAGCCGCCGAAACCGCTGCCCACCTCGAAGCCCTTGGTCGCGGGAAGCGAAAGCATCGCCTTGGCGAGATCGGCCTCGAGGCGATCAAACACCGGCTCTCCCAGCCCGACCGGCACGCCGCGGACGCGACACTGCACGACGCCGCCGACGGAATCGCCCTCGGCGCGAACGGCCTTGATGCGCTCGATCATCCTGGCCGCCGTCTCCTCATGCGGGCAGCGCACCGCGGTGGCCTCGATTTGTTCAAGCGTGGGAAACCAGGCCAGCGACTCCGCCGGCGCGGCGATGTCATGGATGCGCGTGATGTAGGCGCGGATCTCCACGCCCGCGCTCGCGAGGATTTTTTTCGCGATCGCACCCGCGGCCACACGGCCGATCGTCTCGCGGGCGGAACTACGCCCGCCGCCGTTGGGATCGCGGATGCCGAACTTCGTCTGATAGGTGAAATCGGCGTGGGAGGGCCGGAACGCCTTCGCCATCTCGTCGTAGGCGGAGGAACGCTGGTCGGTGTTGCGCACCAGCATCGAGATCGGCGTGCCGGTGGTCATGCCCTCGAACACGCCGGAGAGGATCTCGACCGTGTCGGCCTCCTTGCGCGGCGTGGTGATGTCGCTCTGACCGGGGCGGCGCCGATCCAGCTCGGCCTGGATCTCGGCGGCGCCGATGGGCAGACGCGGCGGGCAACCGTCGACGGTCACGCCGATGGCCGGACCGTGGCTCTCGCCCCAGGTGGTGATGCGGAAAAGGTGTCCGAAGCTGTTGGGCATCGTGCGAGGCAGGTTGGGAGGGACGCGGAGCGCCGCAAGGGTCAAAAACCAAGCGCCGTTCACGCCCGGCGTAGCCCGGCGCGCCCGGAAATGGTGTCCCCGCCGTGAGTCGAACACGGATCAGTCGTTTAGGAAACGACCGCTCTATCCACTTGAGCTACGGGGACCCTAGGACCGGACACTTAGCCAGGAGCCCCTTGGGAAAACAGAAAGTTATACCAAAAGGCCTCCTTTGCCTGAGGAAACACCAAGGAGTTTCCGGACAATCAAACTGACGTAAGTCATCACGCCTTGTCTCGTCCCCTTGGCAAGAGCAAGCGACGCCTCGGACGCTTTCGCTCGCGCTTCGGTTGTCGAGACCTTGCGACCCCGCTTGGCGGAGGGCCAGAGACATAGCTTGTCGGCCGGCGTCGAAAAAACTGCAGCGCGCTCCGCGTCACGTTCACCGCCTACGCCGGTAACACCTATCGACTTCAAGCGACGAACAGCCGCTCCGCCGACACCGTATGGGAAAACGTCGGCAGCCCCGTTCTCGGCACCGGCGCACCGGTGACGACGACGGATTCGAACCCTTTCGGCTCGAAGCGCTTCTGCCGCATCCAACTCGATCCGTGATCGCAACAGGAAGCCTCCGGCCTGAGACTTCGTTGTGATGAACCTGAAACGCCCCTCGCTCCCGGTCCTGCTGCTTTGCCTAATGAGCGCGGCGCCGATCACTTTGCCCGCCGCGGTCGTGCAAGTGCAGCCGCATGCCCGCGGCGCCTCGTTCCAGCTCACCGAAGGTCGCCTTCAGGTGGAGTTTGTCACGGACCGCATCGCCCGCGTGCGCGCCACCAGAAACGCCGACTGGTCCCGGACGCCCAGCCTCATGCGCGTCGAGGTCGACGAGGTTCCCGGACGCATCCGCGTCAAGGAATCGCCCGCCGCCATCGAGCTGCGTTCCGCAAAACTCGTTGTGAGCATCGACCGCGCCTCCGAGGCGGTTTCGTATTTCGACGTCGACGGAAAACCGCTCCTCACCGAGCACCCCGCGCAACCCCGCTCGCTCGAACGCGTGGACGTGATCAAGTCGCTCGCCGATCCCGACACCGTCACGAAAGTCACGACCGTGGATGGCGAGCGCGAACAGGTCGGCAGATACATCCAGCGCAAAGACCGCGAGGCGTGGCGCGGCAAGGTCTCCTTCCGCTTCGCCGAAAACGAGGCTCTCTACGGCCTCGGCTTCGACGAGACCTCGGACCTCAACCTGCGCGGCGCCACCAAGCGGCTCTACCAGCACAACCTGCGCATCCTGATTCCTTCGATTGTATCCACTCGCGGATACGGACTTCTCTTCGACGCCTACTCCGCCATGACCTTCGCCGACGGAGCCGACGGCGGCTCGATGACCTTCGACGTGATCGACGACCTCGACTACACCTTCATCGCCGGTCCCGACATGGACGGAGCGGTGGCCGGCTACCGCCAGCTGACCGGCGAGGCCGTCATGTTGCCGCGCTGGGCCTACGGCTACGTGCAGTCCAAGGAGCGCTACAAGACGCAGGACGAATTGGTCGCCACGGTGAAGGAGTTCCGCGACCGCAAGATCCCGCTCGATGTGATCGTGCAGGACTGGAGCTACTGGATCTCCTCCCAGTGGGGCGGCGATCTCGACACCGCGCGCTACCCCGACGTCGCGAAAATGATCCGCGACATCCACGAGCAGAATGCCCGAGTGATCATCTCCATCTGGCCCAACCCCAGCGACCACTCCACGGCCGGAAAGGCGCTCAAGGACGCCGGCTACACGTTGGCGGGAACTCCCTTCATCGACTTCTCCCGTCCCGAGGCGCGCAAACTCTACTGGGAAACCGCCGCGTGGAAGCCCTTTGGCCGGCACGGCATGGACGGCTGGTGGTGCGACTCGACCGAACCCGAGAACGTGGACTGGCAAAAGGACCGGCCCGCCGATCCGGATTCCGCAAACATCGCCGGCCTGGCCAAGATCATCGACCCGCAACACCTCAACGCCTACGGCCTATGGAGCGGGACCGGCATCTTCGAGAACCAGCGCGCCGCCGCTCCCGGCCGGCGCGTGCTCAACCTCACCCGCTCCAGCTACGCCGGCGGCCAGCGCACCGGCTCGGTCGTCTGGACCGGCGACATCGCCGCGAGCTGGGAGACGCTCGCCAAGGAAGTGGCCTCCATGCAAAGCATCAGCGCGGCCGGCTACCCCTATGTCACCACGGACATCGGCGCCTTCTTCGTGGCCCGCGGATCGCAATGGTTCTGGCGCGGTCAGTTCGACAAGGGCGTCGACGACCTCGGTTACCGCGAACTCTACACGCGCTGGCTTCAGTTCGGCGCCTTCCTGCCGATGTTCCGTAGCCATGGGACGGATACGCCGCGCGAGCCCTGGCGCTTTGGCGAACCGGGCACGCCGTTTTACGACGCCATCGTCGGGACCATCGACCTGCGCTACCGCCTGCTGCCCCATCTCTACTCGCTGGGCGGACGGGTCTCGCGGCGAAACGCGTCGTGGATCCGTCCCGTCTCCTTCTCGTTCCCCGAGGATGCCCGGACCCACGACCTGAAGACCCAGTTCATGGTCGGCGACGAGCTCATGATCGCCCCCGTGCTCAAGCCCATGCTCTACGGCCGGGGCTCGACGCCGATTAAAGACGCCGCCGAAACCGTGGACGTCTACCTCCCGAAGAACTCCGCGTGGATCGACTTCTGGACCGGCCGTCCGCTGTCCGGCGGGCAAACCGTCAAGGTCGACGCCCCGCTCTCGCGTTCCCCGCTCCTCGTGAAAGCCGGCGCCATCCTGCCGCTCGGTCCCCGCGTGCAACACTCCGGCGAAGCCCTCTCGGCCCCGCTCGAGCTGCGCGTCTATCCCGGCGCCGACGCCTCCTATCTCCTCTACGAGGACGCCGGCGAAGGCTGGGGTTACCAAATGGGTGAACACTCCGTGATCCCGACCACTTGGAACGACAAACGCCGCGAGCTCACCATCGGCGCCATCCGCGGCGGCTTCCCTGGCATGCTTAAGGAACGCGAGTTTCGGATCGTCCTCGTGACCCCGGAAAGCGGCCTGGGCCTCGAACCGTCCCCGAAGCCCGCCACAGTCCGCTACGACGGCCGCAAAGTTTCCCGCCGCCTTTGAACGACCAGCCGATACCGCTCCTCGCAAGGCTCACGCTTCTTCGTGGCCCTGTGTTTACCTTCCTTTGCCCCGCCAAGGCTGCCGAGACCTCCGCCGGACCGCGACGGGCGACTCTTCTCAACGCAGGCTGGCGCACGATGGCTTCCGAGACCCATGCGAAGATGCGCGAGGCAATGAACGCCTCGAGCCACGTTTCGAGCCTGCCGTAGGCGCTTCTTCTTTTCGTTCCGCCCCTCCAAAACGCCCACGAAAGAAGTATTGCCGGCCGTTATGCGGCCATTTCCGCGGTTGTGGAAACAATTGAAAAGACGTTACTTAGCGATGGTGGACGCCACAGGACTCGAACCTGTGACCCCATCCGTGTGAAGGATGTGCTCTAACCAACTGAGCTAGGCGTCCGGCTATCGGGGAGCGCGGAACTTGCCGGCCAGCCGCGCCTGAATCAAGGGCGATTTTGCAAAGGTGTGCGCGAGACGCCCGAAGCCTCGTGCCCGAGAACATTTGCCAGCCAACTGCGAGCCCGTTCCCCTCGGCGCCCATGAGCGCCTCCGCCGCCGATCCCTCCGCAAGCCCGGACCCGACGCCCGCTTACCCACCCGCCACCCGCCGCGAAATCTTCGGCTGGTGCTGCTTCGACTTCGCCAACTCCGCCTTCACCACGATCATCATCACGGTCGTCTACGCGGTTTATTTCACCCAGACCGTCGCCGCGGGCGACGAACACGCCGAAGGCTGGTGGGGCACGGCCCTCGCCGCGTCGCAGTTCGGCGCGATCATTCTCGGCCCGCTCATCGGCGCCATCGCGGACGTCACCGCCCGCAAAAAACGGTTCCTTCTCTTCACCGCGCTCGTCTGTTCACTCGGCACCGCCGCGCTTTGCTTCGTCGGTCCTGGCGAAATCGCGCTCGCCCTAGGCATCGTCATCGTCGCCAACCTCGCCTTCTCGCTCAGCGAAAACCTGTGCTCGGCGTTCCTTCCCGAAATCAGCACCCCCGCCACCGCCGGTCGCATTTCCGGCTATGGCTGGAGCTTCGGTTACTTCGGAGGCCTTCTCAGTCTCGTGCTGGCCCTAGTGATGCTCAAAAGCCTGCGCTGGCCCGTGCCCTGGACGTTCCTGATGACGGGCGCGTTCTTCCTGTTCGCCAGCCTGCCCACCCAACTCCTCCTGCGCGAACGAGCCCGCCCCCGGCCCCTGGCCTCCGGCGAGAGCTACGCCGGGCTCGCGTTCGCGCAGCTAGGACGGATGCGCCACGAGGTGCCGCGCCATCGCACGCTCGCCGTCTTTTTCGGGGCGATGACGCTCTTCCTCGCCGGCCTGTCCGCCGTGGTCGCCTTTGCCGCCGTCTATGCCACCAAGGCCCTGGGCATGGACCAGTCCGAGATCATCGGTCTCTTCATCGTTCTTCAACTCGCCGGCGTCGCGGGCGCCCTGGGCTTCGGATTCCTCCAGGACAAGGTGGGCGCCAAATCCGCGCTGGTTCTCTCTTTGGTCGAGTGGATCGTCGTCTGCGTCTGGGCCTGGCGATGTCAGACCAAAACCGAGTTTTACCTCATCGGCGTCGTCGCGGGCGCCGCGATGGGATCCCTGCAATCCGCCGGTCGCGCCGTGGTCGCCACGCTTACGCCCCCCGGCCGCGCCGGAGAATTTTTCGGCTACTGGGGCTTTTTTGGCAAACTCGCCGGCGTCGTCGGCCCGCTTGCCTTCGGCTGGATCGTCGCCGCGACCGACGTGCGACAGGCCATCCTTCTCAACGCGCTCTTTTTCGCCGCCGGCCTCGCCATCCTTCTGCCGCTTTCGCTCAAACCCTCCGCCCCCGTCGAATAAACGGCGGGCACCCGCCTGTCCGCGTTCACGCCGCGCCCGACGCAGGCATGACGATCCGTCCGCGCAACAGCCCGTTGAGTTCCGCCAGGGCCATCGGCTTCGAGGCGATTCCATCCACGCCCAGCGACCGATACTCCGCCCGCTCCGCGGGCGAGAGCACGCCGGACGCCACATAGATCCGGCCCGCGAAGCCGTTCCCTCGCAAAGCCTGCACGAGCCCCAGGCCGTCCAGCCCGGGCATCCGATGGTCCGTGAGCACGATATCCACCGCGACTCCGCGCGACTTCGCCAACGCCTGTTCGCCGTCTTCCGCCGCCACCACCTCGAAGCCCAAAAACGCCAGGGCCTCCGCCATGAAGGCCCTCACCTGCGCGTCGTCCTCCGCCAGCAGCACGCGCGTTTTCATATCGTGGACGCTCCCGCGCCCGCCCAAGTCCGACCGGCCGGCTTCCGCCATCTCGCGCGCCGTGAAAAAGGCATTGGTTTCATTGCATGCATACGTGTCTTTGCCCACCAAACAGTCAATCTCGGAGCTTTCATCGCCTCGCCGACGGCGCATTTCTGCTGCGTGCCGAAGCTCAGCGACCAAGTCAGCGTGCGCATATCCCCGGAATGGCGGGAAGCCCTCCGCTCCATCGAGGACAAACATCGCATCCCGCCGCCCGAGTTCATCCGCGGCCTCGTGGAGGCCGGTTTGCGTTTCTACGAGGAAAACGGCTGGTTCGCCTTTCCCGTGAGCGTGCAACCCGTGCGCGATTACGTCCAGGCGGTGGCCGAAACCCAGAGCCGTTACGACGCGGCTCCCGCGACCTCGGCCGCGAAGGCGAAAAAGCCCGCGAAGTGAACGCCGCCCGCGTTTGACCGCCCCGCCGCGCCCCCTACGGTGCGCGGCCCATGCGTCTCGGCGACCTCCAAGGACTGCAAACGCTCATGCTGCCCGACGCGTGGCAGCGAGACGCCGTGCACGCGCTCCAGACGGGTTTCGACGTCATCGTCGACGCGCCCACCGGCGCGGGAAAAACCCACGTTTTCGAGCGTTTCATCGAGCAGGGAAACTTCGGCCGGAGAGCCGTCTTCACCGTCCCCACGCGCGCGCTCGCCAACGACAAATACGCCGAGTGGATCGCCCGCGGCTGGCGCGTCGGCATCACCACCGGCGACCTGTCCGTCTCCCCGCGCGCCCCCGTGGTGGTCGCCACGCTCGAGGCCGCGCAGGGCGCCCTGCTCCGCGCCGCGCCGGCACGTTGTAACGGATATCCGGATACACAATCCGCCCCGGGCGCCGACACCGTCTCCGCGACGCCGGGAGACCGGCCCGATCTGCTCGTCATCGACGAATACCAGTGGCTCGGCGACCCGGCCCGCGGCAACCACTACGAGGGCGTCCTCGCCACCCTGCCCGCCTCCGTGAGATTGCTTCTTCTCTCGGGCTCCGTGTCCAACCCCGAGGACGTGGCCGCCTGGCTCTCCCGGCTAGGTCGCCGCGTCGAGGTCGTTCGCACCGCCCTCCGCCCCGTGCCGCTCGAGGAGGTCGAGATCGACGACCTCGTCCAGGGGCTTCCGCGCGAGATCGAGGGCTTCTGGTCGCGTCGCGTCGCCGGAGCACTCCGCGAAGGACTCGCCCCCGTGCTGGTCTTCGCCCCGCATCGCGCGGACGCCGAGCGCCTCGCCCGGCAGTTCGCCCGCGAGCTCCCGCTCGCCGACCCGCTCGCCCTCACGCCCGAGCAGGAATCGATGGCCGGACCGACCCTCGCGCGGCTTCTCCAACGCCGCGTCGCCTACCACCACAGCGGACTCAGCTACGCGCAACGCGCCGGTCTGGTCGAACCGCTCGCCAAGGCGGGCCAGCTGCGCGCCGTCGTCGCCACCCTCGGCCTCGCCGCAGGCATCAACTTTTCGCTCCGCTCCGTCATGCTCACCGCCGCGAGCTACCGTGTCGGGGCGATCGAGCGCGACATCGCGCCGCACGAGCTCCTCCAGATGATCGGTCGCGCCGGCCGCCGCGGCCTCGACGAGACCGGCTACATGCTCGTTTCCGGCCGCACCCCCCGCCTGCGCCGCGCCGCCCCGCTGCGGCTCAAACGCGCCGCCCCGCTCCCTTGGGCCGCCCTGCTCCGCCGCCTCGCCCCCGGCGACAGCGCGCTCGACCTCGCCCGCGACGCCGCGACCCGCTTTTTCACCGAAGCCCCCCTCCGCCTCGGCGCCGAGATCACCTCCGCGCTCGATCCCGCCACCCTGCCCTGCGGCCTTCTCACCGACACCGGCCGCGCGCGCCTCGTTCGCCGCAAGCGAGAGCCCTTCCCCGGCTGCCGTTCCTGCGTCCACCGAGCCGAATGTCTCGCGCTCTCCGCCGACCCCACGCCGCTCTGGGAATGGAACCGCGTGGGCGTGCTCGACAAGGGCCTGCGACTCACCGCGCGCGGCGCGATCGTCTCGGTTTTCCTCGGTCCCGAGGGCCTCGCGCTCGCCGCCGGCCTGGAGGATCGCCGCTACCCGGTGGATCACCTCCTCTTCGATTGCGCCAACCTCTTCGCGGGCGACCGGTTCTCCGGCACCAATCCGCGCCGCCTCGGCCGGCTGGCCGCGATCTGCGAAAAAACCTACCGCCGGCTCAGCGTGGAGGGCTACCTCGAGGAGGGCCTTCCGCCCGCCTACGGCTACGGCGCGAGCGAGATCGTCCAGGCCGTCGCCGAGGGCACCGCGTCGCGCGGCGCGCTCGCCCACACCCTCGCCGGCGACATGGCCCAGGCCGGCCGCGGGGACATCGACCGCCTGCTCACCGAGTGGCGCAGTTTCCTGCGCGGCCTCGTCGCCGCGGAACCCTTGCCCGCGGGGCTTCCCTTCGCCACCGAGTCGCTGCGCGGGCGTTGGGACGAAGCCCGCGCCTTGGCCGCCCGTCTGCTCGGCGAGGCCCGCGCCACCGAGCTGCCCGAATTGCCTCCGCTCACGCCGGAGCAGCGCCGCCCGGTGCAACATCGCCTCGGGCGCGCCGTCGCCTTCGCGAAGACGCGTTGAGCCTCCGACTCCCGCCCGCTCAGGCGTGCCGCTCGCCGCCGCCCGCCCGCCACGCGCGCGGCGACATCCCGGTCTCCGCCCGGAAAACGCGGGAAAAATGAAAAGCGTCCGCGAAGCCCAAGGCCGCCGCGACCTCCTTCACCCGCGCCCCCGGCTCGAGCAGTCGCTCCGCCGCCAGGCGAACCCGGCGCCCCCGCAGATAGTCGCCCGGCGTGACGCCGAGAAAGCGTTTGAAGAGCCGGCACACCGTCTCGCCGCGCAACCCGGCCGCCGCCGCGATCTCCGCCGTGCTTTTCAAGCGGGCCGCCTCGACGTCGACCAGAGCGCGGCAGCGCTCGAAACTCGTCCGCGCCGAATCGTCGCCCGGATCCGCCCCGCCCGGGCCCGCCGCCGGCGCCGCGCCGCTCGCCGCGGCGAGCTTGAGCAGCAGGACGCGCGCGAGGTGCCCGAGCACCGCCTCGGACGCCGCGCCCGGCCGGGCCCCTTCGCGCAGGATCCACTCGAAGACCTCCCGCGCCTCGCCCGGCGCCTCGATCAGGCGCACCCGCCCGTCCGCCAGCCCGATCTCCGCCAGGGCCGCCTCGGCGCCCGCCCCCTCGAGCCAGAGGTAATAGCGACGCAACGGACGCCTCGCGTCGCTCCGGCGACCCCGCCGCGTCTCCGGCCCGATCGCGTAGACCGCGCCGGAGGCCAGCGCCTCGCGCCGTCCCGCCACCTCGGCCTGCCCACGGCCGCCCACGATGTATTCTATCTCCCAATACGGAAAATCCCTGCGCTGCGAGTAGCCGCCCGCGGCGAGCGACTCCCGGCCTCCGCCCGCGGCCCGCCAGCCGCGTCCCGCGCCGCGTCCCGCCGACGGGCGGAAAAAACGCCGCGCCTCCTCCGCCGCCGGCTCGATCAGGGCGGGCGGGGTTTCGCAGGCGATGGAGGCGCGCGCGTTCGGACCCATGCATCCCATGCCAGCCGCCAAAACATAAACTTCCATCCCAAATCCGCTTCGCCATAGCGGTGACCCATGTCACGCGGCGACCCGCTCGATCCCCTTCCCTCCACCCCCGCACCCGGCGTCTACCGCCACTACAAGGGCCACCTTTACGAGGTCCTCGGCGTCGCGCGCCACTCCGAGGAGCTCGCGCCCTGCGTGCTCTACCGCTGCCTCGACGAGCAGGGCCGTCCGACCGACGGACAGCTCTGGGTCCGCCCCCACCGGATGTGGAGCGAGCCGGTGGAGCATCAGGGGCGGATCACGCCTCGCTTCGCCCCCGTCGCCGCGCCGTGAGCGGCGGACGCATCGAGTCACCTGAATTTTCCGCGCCCGCGCTTTACCTCCGGCGACGCTTGCCCGAACGTCGCGCCTTGCCGCGTCCGCCCCGATGACCGAGGAACACCACCATCAGCGCCTGCTCCGCTTCGCCCGCATCCGTCGGGCAAAGTTCTGGCTGCGCTTCATGCCCCGGCGCGCGCGCTTTCACACCTACCCCTTCGTCGGCCGTTTCGCCGAATTCGCGCGCAAACGAAACTATCTCTGGTCCTTTCGCTACGCCCAGGTGCGCCCTTCGCTTTACCTCGGGAGCGTCCTTACGCTGATCCCGATCCCGGGCCAGCTGCCCATCGCCTTCGTGCTCTGCCTGGTTTTCCGCACGAATTTCATGCTCCTGGGCGGGCTGCAATTCGTCAGCAATCCGGCCACCTCCCTGCCCTTCGTCGTGGGCACCTACAAACTCGGCTCGTTGGTGCTGGATGTGACCGGCATATCCGCCCACGCCCCCGCGCCGGTGGCCGCCGCCGACCTCGATTTCTCGGAATCGCTGCCGCTCCCCGCGACGGACGCGCCCGAAACGCGCGCCGAGCCGGGAGACAAGACCGCGGCCGCGAAGAAAAAAACCTGGACCGACCGCATCTACGAGGTTTTCGGCGAACAACTTCCGCCGCGCGGGCAGCCGATGACGGTGGGCGACTGGATCGGCCTGCTCGGCCATCTCTTCGGAGCACTCTTGATCGGCGCGGTCTTGGCCGGACTTGCCCTTGGCGCGGGGCTCGACCTGCTCTGGCGTTACCTCGTGCTGCCCGCCGCCCTCCACCACGCCGCGAAGAAACATCCCGTCACCGCCGTCGTCACTCCCCACGACGGCTCGCGGCCGCCCATGCCGCCGCGCGACGCCTCCGCCCCCTGATTTCCCGCCGCATATCGGCCCCTAATGCTCCGCGCCCACCGTCCCCTTCTTCTGCTTGGTCTGCTCTTCATCGGCTTGTTCGGCTGCAGCAGCCGTTCCGCGCCGACCAAGGCCATGGCGCCGACGCCGGTGAAACCGGCCGTCCCCGTCGCGCCGAAACCCGCCAAACCCGCCTCGCCCGTCGTCGCCTCCTCCGTCCGCCCCGTCTCGGCCTACCCCGTGATGCTCGGCATCGACGTGCTCGCGGCCGACAACTTCGCCGCGGTCCGGGGCAAGCGCATCGCGCTCCTCACCCATCCCGCCGGCGTCGATCGCAACGGTCGCGGCACGATCGACATCCTCTTCAAGGCTCCCGGCGTGAAGCTCGTCGCCCTCTTCGCCCCCGAGCACGCGCTCAGCGGCCAGGTCAAGGCGAGCGTCAACTTCGGCGACGAGACCCACGGTCCCACCGGCCTTCCCGTCTACTCCCTGCACGGCGCCAACCGGAAACCCACCAAGGCCCAGCTCCAGGGCATCGACGCGCTCGTGATCGACCTGCAGGACATCGGCGTCCGCAGCTACACGTTCAACGTCGCCATGCGCTACGCGATGGACGCCTGCTTCGCGCAAGGCGTGGAGGTGATCGTCCTGGATCGCCCCAATCCGCTCGGCGGCCTCAAGGTCGACGGCCCCCACCTCGACCGCGAGTGGATGAGCGGCGTCGGCGCCTTCCGCATCCCCTACGTCCATGGTCTCACCATCGGAGAACTCGCCCGCATCGCCGCCTCCGCCCCCGGCGTGCTCGACGTGCCCGAATCGGTTCGCGTCAAAGGCAAACTCACCGTGATCCCCATGCGCGGCTGGCGGCGCTCGATGCGCTGGCCCGAGACCGGACTCAAATTCGTGCCCACCTCGCCGCTCGTGCAGGATTTTCCCTCCGTGGTCGGCTACGCCATGACCGGGCTCGGCTGCGAATACAGCGGCTTTCGCCACGGCGCCGGCAAGGACTACCCGTTCCGCGCGATCAGCTTCAAGGGCAAGACCCCCGCGCAACTCAAGGCCGACCTCGAGCGCCTCGCCATCCCCGGGCTCGGTTACCGTCTCGTCACCGTGAACGACGCGGCCGGCAAACCCGTCAACGCGCTCTACGTCGAGGTCGCCGACTGGAACGCCTGGCGCCCCACCCAGCTCAGCTTCGAGCTCATGCGCCTCGCCTGCCGCTACGACCCGCCCAATCCCTTCGCCAAGCTCGGGCCCAAGGAGACGCGCTCCTTCAACATTCACGTCGGTAGCAGCGCCTGGTGGCAGGCCCTCTCCCGCGACGGCGCCAAGGTGGACCTCGACGGCTTCGAGACGGACTGGGCGCGACGCTGCGCCGTCTACCAACAGCTCACCCGACGCTACTGGCTTTACCAGTAGGCGGCCCGCCCGAGATTCCGTCCGCCCGACGCGCGGGCCCCGCGCCGCCCGGGCCGTCCGGGCGCTTCGGCTCCGGGCTCACCACCAGTGCATCTGCTGCGCGTGGTGGAGCGCCTTGTCCAACTCCGGCAGGTAGGTGTGCCACATGCGCTCCCACTCGAGCGACAGCACGCCGTTGTATTTGTCGTCCTTGAGCGAATTTCGCAGCTCGCACATCGGAAACTCGCCGTCCCCCGGCAGCACGTAGGTGTAGGGATGGCTCCCGTTGGGGCTCGGCTGGCTGACGCTGTCCTTCACGTGGATGTGCACCACGTGGTTGCGGATCGACTTCCATGTGTGCGCCGGCGCCTCGCCGCCTTTTTTCCACGTGTGATGGGCGTCCCAAAGGATGCTGATCTGCGGGGCGCGGGAGATCAGTTCGTGCAGGGCCTGCGAGGTCACGAAGCCGTCGTGCGTCTCGACCATGAGCTCCACCGCCCAGTTGTTTTTTATCCGCTGCTCGCGCCACCACTTGAGCGTCGCCATCGCCTCCGTCACCTCGGCCGCGTCGCCCCGCTTGCCACCGTCGAAAACGCGCAGCCACGGCACGTCCGCCTCGTCCGCCCAGCGCACGAACATCTCCAGCTGCGCGCGGTCTATGTCGTCATGCCCCACCAGCTTGAACGAGGTTCCCAGCGCGCACACCTTCACGTGCCGCTGCTTCAGATGCGCCGCCAGACCCGGGGGCGAGCCGTAGTGCGACTCGAACCAGGCCGGCAGATCGGTCGTGTTGTTGAGCGTTCGCAGCTCCAACGAGTGCAAGCCGTGGCGCGCGGCCAGGCCGATCGCTCCATCCAGGTCCATCTCGGGGCAGCCCAAGGTCGAAAACGTGTGCAGCATCATGGGGTGTTGGGGTTGGGTGCCCCGGATACTGTCCTCCGCGGCAAGACGCCGCAAGCCCTTGCTCCGGGACATTTTTCGCGCTTGCCTGCCCCTCGGGCGCGGCCTGCCCGCCGCCGCGCCCCACCCCGCCGGGAACCCGTCCGGATTTCCCGCAAATCTTGCCCTCCAACCACGCGACCACCCTCCGGCCCGGCCTCGTCCGACCGACCGCCCAAACCACCCCTCGCAACCACGCGCCCATGACCACCCTTCCCTCACGCAAACTTCGCTTCGGCATGATCGGCGGCGGCCGCGGCGCCTTCATCGGCGCCGTCCACCGCATCGCCGCGCAGATGGACGGACAGGCCGAACTCGTCGCCGGCGCATTCTCCTCCGATCCCGGCCGCTCCCGCGCCTCCGGCGACGACCTCCGCCTGGACCCGGCCCGGGTCTACGGCTCCTATCGGGAAATGGCCGGGGCCGAAGCCCGCCTGCCGGCCGACCTGCGCCTCGATTTCGTCGTCATCGTCACGCCCAACGACCGACACTTCTCCCCGGCGAAGCTTTTCCTCGAAAACGGTTTCAACGTCGTCTGCGACAAGCCCGTCGCCTTCGACCTCAAGGAGGCGCGCGCGCTTAAAAAAATCGTCGCGAAATCCCGGAAGGTTTTCGCCCTCACCCACAATTACACCGGCGACGCCATGGTGAAACAGGCGCGCGATCTCGTGCGCTCCGGCCGGCTCGGCGCCTTGCGCAAGGTCGTGGTGGAGTATTCCCAAGGCTGGCTCTCCACCGCGCTGGAGAAATCCGGCCAGAAACAGGCCGCCTGGCGCACCGATCCCGCGCGATCCGGCGCGGCGGGCTGCATGGGCGACATCGGCACCCACGCCGAAAACCTCGCCCGCTACGTCACCGGACTCCGCATCGAGGCGCTCTGCGCGGATCTCACCGCCTTCGTGAAGGGACGCGCCCTCGACGACGACGGCAACGTCCTCCTCCGCTTCGAAGGCGGCGCGAAGGGCGTGCTCCACGCCTCGCAGATCTGCGTCGGCGAGGAAAACGCGCTCTCGCTCCGCGTCTACGGCGAGAAAGCCGCGCTGGAATGGCGGCAGGAACACCCGAACCAGCTCCTCGTGAAGCATCCCGATCGCCCGACCGAGGTCTGGGGCCGCGGCAACGCCTACCTCGCGAGCGACGCCGCCAGGGCCGCCGCGCGCATCCCCGCCGGCCACCCCGAGGGCTACCTCGAGGCCTTCGGCAACCTCTACCGCGAGGCCTTCCGCGCCATCCGGGCCGAAGTATCCGGTAAAAAACTACCGAGCGACCTAGACTTCCCCACGATCGACGACGGCGTCGAGGGCATGACCTTCATCGAGACGGTCGTGAAAAGCGCGAAGCTCGGCGCGAAGTGGGTGAGATATCCGAAACGGTGAGCCGGCCCGGGACCCGATCCGTTCCGCTCACCCGAACCGCGCGATCAGCAACGCGAGAGTTACCGCCCCGCTTGCCACAAGCCCCAGCGCCGCGATCGAAGTCGCCCACGCGCGCGGCTCCGGCACGACGCCCTCATCGCCCATTTTTCCGGCGAGCATCCAGCCCAGCCACGCGCCGGCCAGCAGACCGCCGCCGTGCGCGGCGTTGTCGATGATCCGCCAGCCCAACGCGCCGACAAGACCGGTCAACACGACCGAAAGCCATCCCTGTCTCCGCAAAGTCCGGGGAAGGCACCCCGGCCTCCTCGACTGCACGCCCAGCTGAAGGCCCAGCAAGCCCAGGATGGCGCCGGAAAAACCCACGCTCGTCGCATCGAGCCAGCAGGCGCTCGCCAGCGAGCCCGCGACCAAGGCCGAGGCCAGCACGACCACCAGCCATCGCCAGCCGAAGAGCGCCTCCACGTTGCGCCCCAGATACCAGAGCGCGGCCAGGTTGAAGTAGGCGTGCATCGGCTGCAGATGCAGCCACGGGCCCGTCGCCAGGCGCCACCACTCGCCGCCCCAGAAAGCGGTTTTCCGCAAACCGGCCGCGTCCGCCGCCGCCACTCCTCCGGCAAACAGGGCGCAAAGGCAGACAAGGATAAGCCCCCCCGAGCAACAGACGGTCACCGGCGCGCGCCGCCGTCCCACCCATCCGAAAAACCGGGCCTCGTCCGCGTCTTCGTTCGAAAAGCCGTCTCCGCGGCCCGCCTTTCTGCGATGCCAAAACACGCGCCATCCACCGATCGCGAGCGGCAGCAGTCCGAAAAAAGCCCACATCCAAAATGCGCCGAAGCGTTCGGCCGTGCCGCCGCCTCCCTTTGCGAGAAGTAGCCAGAACAGAGTCCAAAGGAAAAAATAGCCCGCGCCCGCATACGCCGCGCGCTCCGCCGCCGACCGATCTCGCTCCCGGACGGCTTCGCGCAAAAACTCCAGCTCGCAATCCGCGAGCGTCCTCGCGCCCGACTCCGGCGCCCAGACCAGCAGCGGCGCCCGCCCGCGCGTCGAGCGGACATGACTCAGCAGCTCCTCGCGCGACGCGGCCCGCGGCGTGCCCTTCTCCCACCAGCCATGGTCCGCATCCGAAGGCGGAGGAGGAAAGGCGTCGGGTTCTCGCCAGGAAGCGATGCGCATTTCCTTCCATTCCATCCGCGGAACCGGAAGCCAAGCCGTCAAATTTTCGCGCGGAAACCGCCCCGCCCTTGCCCGCCATCCTGTTGTGGCCTCCGCTCCGGGCCATGCCCGACCTCAGTCCACGCCTCTTCGCGCTCGCGCTCTCGGCAATCGTCGTCCTCGGGATGGTCGCCGACGTGCACGCGGCGGACTCCGCCTCGTCCCCGAGAGACGACGCCCTCGCCTATTTTCAGAATCTTCCCGCCTCGAATCCCTACCGCGCGGCCCTCCTGCGCTACCAGACGCTTCCCGCCGCGGATCGCGAAGCCCTCAAGACATGGGCGGACGGGCGAGGCGAAAACGAACCCCCACCCGCCCTCTCCGCCGAGCAGGCCCGCGTGGCCGCCGAACTTTCCGCCGCGATCATCGCCGCCTCCGGCGCCCCCGCCACCGCCCGCTCGGACTGGCCGCTCATGGCCAACCCCGACGACCCGGAAAACCCCGCCGCGGTCACGTTGCCGGGCGTGGGCACGCTGAGGACCCTAGCCCGCCTCACCATCGCCGGGGCCGCCTCGCTGCCGGCCGACGAAGCCTGCGCCGTCTATGCCGCGGCGGCCCAGCTCGGCAGACAACAGCGCTCCGGCGCCACGCTCATCGAGCAGCTGACCGGGATAGCCATCGAAAACATCGCTCAAGCCGAGGCCGCGAAACGGCTCGGCGAGCTCGACGCCGCGGGGTTGAACCGGCTCGCCTCGCTCTGGTCCGCCCTGACTCCGCCCCCCGCGAACGCCAAGGCCGTGGCGGGCGAGCGAGACGAGTTTTTCCTTCCGATCCTCGAGCATGTGCTGGCTCCCGGACTCCGCGCGCTCCTCGCCGATTCGAAAGCCGGGACCGCGGATGAGCCGGCCTCCCCCGACGCCGGTTTCACGCGCGATCTCCGGTTGTGCGGCCTCGTTTCGCTCGGGGAGGGATCGCACAGGGTCATTTTGGAAAACACCCGGAACGGCGAATCGTTTTCCTTGGAGCCAGGCCGGACGGTCGACGGCATCGAACTCGTCTCCCTCGACTACGAAAAACGCCTCGCCGTCCTTCGCCGCGGCGCCCGGGAGGCGGTCGTCCTTCTCGAGTCAAAGCGCATCATCGAACGCGCGAATCCCGCCCGCACGTTTCGCGAGACGTTCAAGTCCTTCGATCTTTTCCAAGGCGAGGGAAGCGGGGAAAAGTCCATGCAAAAGGTCCTCGCTCGGGCGCGAAACCATCCCGAAGGCGTCGACGGCTACCTCCGCGACCTGCGCGCGGAATATCAGACCGGCATCGACCGACAGCTGAGGTTGGCCGACTCGCCGCAGGCCCCAGCCGCCGATGAAGCGGCGCCCGGCGCAAGCGATCCGTTTATCGCCATGACGACGCCGACGATCGGGCGCGTCATCCGGACGATGAACAACGCCGCCACCCAAAGCTCGATGCTGCAGGCGGCGATCCGACATCGCATGATCCAGATCGGCGCCGAGCCGACCGGCGACGTCCAGCTCGACCCGTGGGGCGAGGGAAACGCCGGCTTCGTCACCACCCCCACCCCCGACGGAGGATTCACCCTCCGCTCCCGCTATGAGGTATCGCCCGGCCGCCCGCTGACCTACAAGTTCGCCGCATCCGACGCCGGCTTTGTCCGGGCAAAGTAGCGCCTTGCGGTTCGTGCGCTCGATCGGCGCCGCCCGCCAGGCCCGCCAATCGGTAATAAACTCCGCGCGACCCTGGATTATCCAGATACCGCGCCCCGCACATCCGCCTGCTCCGCAACGAGACTCGCCGCCTGCGGGAGGGAGCCCCGGCCGCGATTGATCGCATCCGAATGACCTACTTGTAAATACGCATCCCAACCGTCTTCTCCATCGACTACGACACGAGCCGACCTTGCCTCTGCGCCATCACAATGGCGAAAGATCCCCCGCATTTAAACACGCTTGCAGACGTGTTTACCCGCCGCGCCGACAGGCGCCGTCCATGATTCACGGGTTGCAAGACGTATGGGGCCTTCTCCCGCCCCTGGTATTTGCCGCGATCGTGCTGAACTTGGTCCGGGCCGGATCGGGTTTTGCCGCCGCCCTCTCGCGCGGAGCCATCCTTTGGGCGACGTGCGCGTGGGTAGGCGCCAACGCGCTGGGCGCCTTCGGCGCCGTGTCCACGGCGACGCTTCGCGTTTGGTGGTTCGGCCTGGGTGTCGTCGCGTGGGCGCCGATCCTGCGCTCGGGGAGCCGGCCCGGGGGAGCGCCCGTCGTCGCACCTTTTTGGCCGGCGGGCGCCCTGGAAGGCGCGATGGCGCTTGGCTGCGCCAGCTTGGTGATCGTGGCAGGCGTCACCGCGGCCGTGTCTCCGCCCGCCACGGTCGACGTGCTGAACTACCACCTGCCCCGCCAGCTGATGTGGCTGCAACAGGGCGGCCTGCAGCATTTCGCCACCACGAACGACCGGATGCTGATGATGCCTCCTTTGGCGGAGGTGATCGGGCTGCACTTCCTCGCCCTCACCGGAGACGATCATTGGGCGAACATGCCGCAATGGTTCGCCTACGCCGCGACACCGTTTCTCGTCTTCGCGGCCGTCCGCGGCCTAGGAGGCGGACGCGTGGGCGCATGGACGGCGGCGTGGCTTTTCGCCACCCTGCCGATGGCCTGGCACGAGGCATCCAACGCCAAAAACGACCTCCAAGGGGCGCTCTGGATGATGATCATTCTGACGGAGCTCTTGCGGGCGCGCGCGGACGCACGCACCGACTGGAAATCGGGAGCCTGGGCCGGCGCGGCCGCGGGCCTGGCGTTGCTCACCAAAAGCACGGCATTTCTCTGGCTCCCGCCCTTGGTCGTGGCGGGCGTGTTGGTCTGGCGCAAAAAAGACGGATGGCCGGCCGCCGGCCGCGCGAGCGCCGTCGCAGCCTTGATCGCAGCGCTGCTGACCGCGCCGTTTTTCGCCCGCAACCTGGCTCGGTATGGAACCCCGCTCGGGGAGCACCGCGCGGAGGATGGCGGACGGCAGACGAATGAAATCCAGGGGCCGCGCGCCTGGGCCTCCAATGCGATGCGTGTCGCCACGCTCCATGCCGCCGGCCCCTGGCCCGGCTGGAACGCGGCCCTGGAGACCGCGGTGAAAAAAGCCCACGCGATGCTGGGCCTCGACGAAAACGATCCGCGAACGACCCTGTGGGTGACGCGCTACGCGGTCGATTACGCCCCCGATGAGGAGACGCAGGCGGGAGCCGCGGGACACGCGCTTATCATCCTGATCTCCGTCGCAGTCATCGCGGTCGGCGGCGCGCGACAAAACGCACGATGGCTCGCGGCCTGCCTCGCGGCCTCGGCCTTCGCCTACCTGGCCGTCCTCAAATGGCAGCCCTGGGCCCCTCGCCTGCAACTGCCGCTCTTCACGTTGGGAATCGTGGCCGTGGGAACTTTGGTTGGAAAAACGACGCGCCCGCGCCGATCGCTCGCGTGGGCCTGGGCGGCGATTGGCGCGGGCCTGGTCACGTGGTGGCCCGCGCGCGAGACGAGGCTTCGCCCGCTCTGGACCGCGCCAACCGTCTGGACCCTGGAGCGCGAACAGGCGATGCACCGGCACCTGCCCGCCCTGGTGCGCAGAGACGCCCACGCCGTCGCCCTTGTCCGGCAGGCCGGCGTCAAGGAAAGCGCCCTGGTTTACGTCCACGACAGCGTCTACCCGTTGATGCGCCGCCTGCGTCGCGACATCCCGGGCTTCCGGTTCGCGGACGGTTCGGGCGCCGCGCCGGAATCGCTTTTGCTGTGCGATCATTTTCGGCCGCCGCCGGCACGTAAACGATGGACGGACGGCACCGAATACCGTCTGGTCGGGGACGAGGCCGGAGACGCCCTCTACCTGCCCGAGGACACCGTGAAAAAACTCGGTTGGGAAAACCGCATGCCCCCGTTCGTCGGATGGTCGCGCCACTCCGGCCTCCGCTTCTCCGTGGCGCAAACGCCCGACGACCCGCCCGCTTGGCGGGAAGTGGCCCCGTCCGAGACCGGGAAGGTTTTCTTCCGGTCCGTGAAAAAGCAGACTTTCCGGCTGACGCTGGCCCTGGCCGACCTCGAACCGGACAAGGCGCCTCCGGTCATCCGGCTAAACGGCACCCCGCTTCACGCGAACGTCGCCCAAGGGGAACTGGTCTTCGACGGCGACGTCGCCGCCCGCGCCGGGGAAAACGAAATCGGCCTGGAACCGTCCGCCGATTCGCAGCGAGCCGCGCGCCTGGTGCGTCTCCGGATAACGGAGACGGACGCGTCGGCCCGCTAGGACGGCCCGCCGGTCGGCTCCACCCGAGCCGCGCCGCGGCCGTCGCCAAACTCCAGCCCGATGCGCATTCCCGCCTCGAGCGCCGCCGCGTGTGTGATCGGACGCCCGTCCGCGTCGCGCACGATGGCGAACCCGCGATTGAGCACCGAGGCCGGACTCGCCGCCTGGAGCCGCTTCCACAGTCCGAGGAGGCGTTGCGACTCCGTCTCCACCCGGCGCTGCGGGGAGGCGGCCGCGAGCCGCCCCGCCAGCAAGGCCGCGTCGTGCCGGCGCGCCTGAAGGGCATGCGCGAGCGCGGAGTCCGCGCGGTTGCGCAAATCGTCGAGCCTCAGCCACCCGCGCTCCACCTGCGCCGCGGGCGAGAGCAGCTTCAGGCGCGCCCCGAGTCCGTCGAGGCGATCCCGCGCCGCGCCCAGCGCGATCTCCGCCTCGTTTTCCAGGGCACGGCCAAGCCGGGCCAGGCGCTCGGCTTCGGCGACGAACCCGCTGGAGATGAGCTCCGCCGCCGCGCTCGGCGTCTCCGCCCGCGCGTCCGCCGCGAAGTCGCAAAGCGTGAAATCGATCTCGTGGCCCACGGCGGAGATCACCGGCACGCGGGATGCCGCCACCGCGCGAACCAAGACCTCCTCGTTGAACGCCCACAGATCCTCCAACGAGCCGCCCCCGCGCCCGACCACGAGGAGGTCGAAGCCCGCGCAGCACGACGCCGGATCGTTCGCCGCCGCGATCATCGCCGCGCACTCCGCCGCCGCGCCATCCCCCTGAACCTTGGCCGGCAGCACCACCACGCGTCCCCGCCAATCGCGACGGCCGAGGATCCGCAGGAAGTCCTGCACCGCCGCGCCCGTCGGCGAGGTCACAAACCCGATCGTCCTGGGCAACCGCGGCAACGCGCGCTTTCTCGCCTTCTCGAAAAGCCCCTCCGCCGCCAGTCGCGCCTTCAGCGCCTCGAACTCCCGCTGAAGGCGGCCCGTCCCGTCGTCGACGACCGCGCGCACGATGAGCTGATACTCGCCGCGCGCCTCGTAGACCGAGGCCTCGCCATGGACCACCACCTGCCCGCCCTCCCGCAGCCGCGTCGTCTGCCGCGCGGCGTCTCCGCGGAACATCACCGCGCGCACCTGGGCTCCGGCGTCCTTGAGGGAAAAATAAACGTGGCCGCTCGCCTGTATCCGCAGATTGGACACCTCCCCGCGGACCCATCCCGGCCTGAGGCCGCCCTCGAGCAGGGCCTTCACCCGGCGGGTGAATTCCGTCACGCTCTCCGCCCGCGCCGCGCCTCCGCCGAGATCGATTTCACGCCCGCCGCTCATACCCCGTCCCCCGAGCGGCCCTCCGCCGAACCCTCCGCCGGGGCGGAGAGCGCCGGGCCTCGCCCGGCGAGCCTGCCGCGGACGACCTTGATCGCCAGCGCGACCAGGATCACGCCGGCGAGCGCGGCGAGCGCGACCTTGCCCTTCCCCTTCATGAGCGCGTCGCCAAAAACGATCATCAGCGACACCGTCGCGGTGGAGACGATCCACGAGATCGCCAGATAGGTGCCGAAGGACACGCCCGCCAGGCCGAGCAGCAGACTCTGGAAGACGTAGGGCGCGCCCGGCGTTATCCGGACCATGAAAACAAAAAGCCGGGCCCGCCCCGCCGGCACCTCGGGAATGCCGTAACCCAAAAAGCCGAGCAGGCGCTCCACCCAGGGCCGCACCACGAAACGCGCCAGGCCGTAGGAGATCGTCATGCTGACCGCCATGCTCAGGCCGGAGATCGCCAGGACGAGCGGCAGGCCCAACACCGGACCAAAGAGGGAACCGGCCCCCACCGCGAAGGCGGAAACCGGGAAACCCAGCGCGGGCAGCACGGCGAAGGCGGCGAAAAACCAGCCCGCGCCCAGCCCGCGCACCCAATCGGTGGCGGCCCCCGCCGCCTCGCGAAGCCGCGCCCAGGTCTCGGGCGGCTGCGCCAGGCCCCAGCCGGCCAGCGCGAGGCCCGCGGCCGCGCAGACGGCGAGCGCCGCCAAACGCCGCCGCCGATGTCGCGTCGCCGTGAGTTCCGAAGAGTCCATTCGCCCACCCTGCCCGCCGCCCCGGCCCCGGGTCAAGCGCCCCACCCGGCGGCGCCGTTCACACGCGCCATGGATCCCGCCCCGCCCGAAAATTCCGCTTCCCGCGCCCGCCGCCCGCCACCACCGTCCGGCGAGGCGTCATGAAACTTCTCGTCACCGGCGGCTGCGGCTTCATCGGCAGCAACTTCATCCGGCGACGGCTGCTCGCGCCCGACCGGGCGACCGCTCCGGACCTGATCGTCAATCTCGACGCCCTCACCTACGCGGCCGATCCCGATCCGCTCGCCGGCCTGCCGGAAGCCGCGGTCGAGGGCCGCCACCGCTTCGTCCGCGGCGACATCACCGACGCCGCGCTGCTTGCCCGCCTGTTTCAGGAGCATGATTTCGACGCGGTCCTGCACTGCGCGGCCGAGACCCACGTCGACCGGTCCATCGACGCGCCCGCCGCCTTTCTGCGCACGAACATCCTCGGCACCCAGCAAATGCTGGAGGCCGCCCGCGCCCATCTCGACCGCCTGCCGGAGCCCCGCCGCTCCGCGTTTCGCTTTCTCCAGGTCTCCACCGACGAGGTCTACGGCAGCCTCGGCCCCGCCGACCCGGCCTTCACCGAGGAAACCCCGCTCGCTCCGAATTCCCCCTACGCCGCGTCGAAGGCCTCCGCCGACCTCCTGGTCCGCGCCGCGCACCACACCCACGGACTCCCGACGATCACCACGCGCTGCTCCAACAACTACGGTCCCCGCCAGTTTCCCGAGAAGCTCCTCCCCCTCGTCCTCCTCAACGCGCTGGAGGGCAAACCGCTCCCGATCTACGGCGACGGCCTCCAGATCCGCGACTGGCTCCACGTCGACGATCACGCGGACGCGCTCTGGCTGATCCTCCTCCACGCCGCGCCGGGGGCCGTCTACAACATCGGCGGCGCCGCGGAACGCGCCAACCTGGATCTGGTCCGGTCGCTCTGCGCGGAGCTCGACCGCCTCGCGCCGCGCCCCGACGGGCGTCCCTACGCGGCGCAAATCGCCCACGTCGCCGACCGTCCCGGCCATGATCGCCGCTACGCGATGGACTTCTCCCGCCTTCGCTCCGACCTGGGCTGGAGCCCGCGTCGCGACTTTGCCGCCGGCCTGGCCGAAACCGTCTCCTGGTATCTGGCCAACCGCGCCTGGTGCGACGCCATCACCGCGACGCGCTACGCGCGGGAACGCCTCGGCCGCGCCTGATTCCCCGACCCTTCACGCGACCCGCCCCCTCCCCCTCGCCCCCATGTCCACGCGCAAAGGCATCCTGCTCGCCGGCGGCACCGGCACACGGCTCTTCCCGCTCACCTCGGCGGTCTCGAAGCAGCTCCTTCCCGTCTACGACAAGCCGATGGTCTACTACCCGCTCTCGGCCCTCATGCTCGCGGAACTCCGCGACATCCTCGTCATCACCACGCCGCACGAACGCCACCTTTTCGAACGACTGCTCGGCGACGGCGCCCGCTTCGGCATCCGGCTGAGCTACGCCGGGCAACCGCGCCCGGAAGGCCTGCCGCAAGCCCTGCTCATCGCGGAGGAGACGGGGTTCCTGAGCGGATCGGAACCCTCCGCCCTCGCCCTCGGCGACAACCTCTTCTACGGGCACGAGTTCCCCCGCCAATTGCGCGAAGTGGCGGCCGGCGTCGACGGGGCCGCCATCTTCGCCGCGCCCGTCGCCGATCCCCGCCGCTACGGCGTGGTCGAGTTCGACGCCGACGGCCGCGCGATCTCGCTCGAGGAAAAACCGACGCGACCCAAATCGGGCTTCGCCGTCCCCGGGTTTTATTTCTTCGACCGCCATGCCCCCGCGCTGGCCCGGACGCTCCGGCCCTCGGAGCGGGGGGAGCTGGAGATCACCGACCTGCAGCGCCTCTACCTCGAGCAAGGCCGCCTCCGGGTCGTGCCCCTCGGCCGCGGCACCGCCTGGCTCGACACCGGCACGCCGGAGTCGCTCCTCGACGCCGCCCAATTCGTGGCGGTGATCGAACAACGACAGGGCCTGAAGATCGCCTGCCTCGAGGAGATCGCCTTCCGACGCGGCTGGATCGACCGCGCCGGGCTCGAGGCCTCCATCGCCCTGCACGGCCGCTCCGCCTACGCCGATTATCTGCAACGGCTGCTTTGACGAGCCCGAGGCGAAGCGCGGCCTTGTAACTTGGCCGCGGCTTTGACCGCATGGGAAACGCCCAGCGCATGAAGCTTTCCATCGTCATCCCCTGCTACAACGAGGTCCGCACGATCCGCATGATCGTGGACGCGGTCCGCGCCGCCCCGGTGAAAGACCGCGAGATCATCATCGTCGACGACTGCTCCAGGGACGGCACGCGCGACAAGTTGAGGACCGAGATCGCCCCGCTGGTGGACAAGATCATCTACCACGAGGTGAACCAGGGCAAAGGCGCGGCGCTGCGCACCGGCTTCGCCGCCGCCGCCGGCGACATCGTGCTCATCCAGGACGCCGACCTGGAATACGATCCTCAGGAGTATCCGCTCCTGCTCGCCCCGATCGAGGCCGGCAAGGCCGACGTCGTCTTCGGCTCCCGCTTCACGGGCGGCGGCCCGCACCGCGTCGTGTATTTCTGGCACATGGTGGGCAACAAGTTCCTCACCCTGCTCTCGAACATGTTCACGAACCTCAACCTCACCGACATGGAGACCTGCTACAAGGTGATGAAGCGCGAGGTCGTGGGGAAGATCTCCATCGAGGAGAACCGCTTCGGCTTCGAGCCGGAGATCACGGCGAAGATCGCGAAGATCCCCGACGTCGTGGTCTACGAGGTCGGCATCAGCTATTACGGACGCACCTACAAGGAAGGCAAAAAGATCGGCTGGCGCGACGGCTTCCGCGCCTTGTATGCGATCGTCAAATACAACGTGTTCCGGTAGGTTTTCGGAAGCGAAGGCGAACGGACACGCGGGGGGCGCCCCGGCCTGGTTTTGGCCGGCCTTGGTCGCCCTGGCCTACGGCCTGGCCTACCTGTCGTGGTATTGGCAGACCCCGCTCGGCCGTTTCCCGGTCCTGGACGAGCGGGAAAATCTCGATCTCGCGGTCGCCATCGCGAAGGGCGCCCTGCCGCACGAACCCTTCTACCGCGCGGTCGGCTACCCATGCCTCCTCGCCCTGCTGCCCGCCCTGGGCGTTCCCGCGGCGGCCCTTCCTTTCGCCGCGACAGGCCTGGGGCTTTTGCTGCACGTGGCGAACAGCGCCCTTGTCGCCCTCCTCGCGCGCCGGGTGTTCGGCTCGAATCCGGCCGCGATGATCGCCGGCTGCGTCCATGCGCTGCACCCGGTCCTTCTCTTTTACGCGACCCAGATCCTCGACGGCGCGCTGGCCAACACGCTTATCCTTCTCGGTCTGATCGCGCTGGTCGGACCCGCCGCCGGGGGCAAGCCCGCGCCCGCGATCCGGCAGGCCGCCGCGGCCGGCCTCGCGTGGAGCCTGGCCGCCCTGACGCGCCCCCAATTGCTGCTCCTGCTGCCCGCGCTGCCCTTGGCGTGGATCTTGATTCGCGGAAAGCTCGCCGCGTCCTCTCTCGCCTCGATGGCCGCCACCGCGGCGGTCCCGTGGGTGATCCTCGGCCTGGCGCAAACCCGCGTGTGCGGGGAATTCAGGCTCATGCCCACCCAGGGCGCCTATAACCTGTGGGCGGCGAACCGTCCCGGAGCCGATGGCCGATACTTCACCCAGTCCGTCTTTCTGCCTCCGGGCGCCGTCCACGAGAACCCCACCCGCCACGAGACGCTGGTCCTCTTTTCCCGGGAGACGGGGACCCCGCTCGCCGAGGCCACGCTGGAGCGCGCCAACCGCCACTGGAGACACCGATTGATCGACGCCCTTCGGGAAAAACCGGGCGAATGGCTGCGCTTGATGGGCAGAAAAACCGTCTACCTCTTCGCCGACCACGACCCTTACAACAACAAGACCTACGCGTTTCATCGCGACCGGTCTCCTTGGTTGCGTCCGAATCCCCTGGGCTGGGCCGCGCTCCTGACTTCCGCGCCGCTGGCCATTCTCCTGCTTCTTCAGGCGAACGAAGGAGGAAGACGACTCGCCGCCGGGTTCCTCGTCGTCGCCGCCGCCCTCGTCTCCGGTCTGCTGATCACCTACGTCAGCGGCCGGTTTCGCATCCCGCTCACCGCTCTGCTGTGCGCGGCCGCGGGGGCGTGGGCGCTCGCCCCGCGGCTGGGAAAATGGCCGCGACTCCATGCGCTTCTTGGCGGCCTCTGCCTGGCGGCGCTTTCCCTCGGCAATCCGCTGGGGGCAAGGGACGAGCGCACGTTCACGCAAGACCGGCTTCTCGTCGCCTCGTCCTGCGAACGGGCGGGGGATGATCGGACTACCTGGAACGAGGCGGGCCTTGTGCTGGAGGATATCCCGGCGCACCCGGCCGCCCTCGGATTCCGGATGACGTCGGGCTTCAACCTATTGATCGCCGGGGAGTCGTCCCCGAGGGAGGAGCAAACCTGGGCCGAGGAGGCGAAGCTCCTGCTGGCCGGCGCGGACGCTCCGCCCCGCCTGAGAACGCTCGCCGCGCTCGCGCTCTGGCGAAACGGCGAACGGGATGCGGCGATCGCCCTCTGGACAGGACTGGCCGCGACGGACCCCGAGGCCGAGGCCGCGCTCGCGCTCGCCTCCGCCTCGCCCTCGCCCCCGACGGACGCACGCCGCCCCGCGGCCGGCGCCCTCTCGTTGCTGCGTGAAGCCGAGACGTCGGCCTCGCCTACGCCCGAGCAAGTCCGCCTCCGCGCGCTGGCCCGGAAGCTTTTCGGCGGATGAGGGCGCCGATCGCGGCCGCCAGAAACAGGGCCTGGATGCCCGCGAGCGGCGCCTGATAGCGGTCGTAGTGGGACACCAATACATAGGGCGCCAGATAGGCGACGTAAACCAACGGCCACGCGCCGATCGTCGATCGCCGGAGGCCCTTCCCGCCGAAACACGCCGTCCAGGCCAGCCACGCGCACGCGCAGGCCGGCAAGCCGGCGAGCAGCACGCCGGCGGCGGACCGGCGGGCCCGTTGCGGCCACGTCGTCCATTCCGTCTTCGCCGCGCGCCATCCGGCCAAAAGCACCTCGCGCCTCGATGCATCCAGGTCGGAGACCGCCTCCAGCCTGCCGCGCCACTCCCGCTCCGGCTGGTCCAGCCCGCCCCACGCCAGTTTTCCGCCGGGGCCAAAGACCAGCAGCCCCGCCTGCACCGCGCCGGGACTCACGACGCCGCGCAGGGACCCGTAGACCGGACGAAGCGTCTCGGCTTGTTCCAAAAACACGCCCGCGTTGACGGCCCGCCAGGCCGCGCGCCGAAGAAAATCCATCGGTCGACGCGCAAGCTCGCGGCCAAAAACCTCGCCGTGCCGGCGCACGTAGGCGACTTCGCCCTCGGCCACAAACGCCGCGCGCGCCTCCTCGTTCAGGAAAGGATGCCCCATGAACGTCGCGTAACCCGGAACCCCGTCCTCGGTCGCGCACTGCGCCTGCCACGCCTCGTAGGCGCCGTTGCTTTTGATCGGAGCCCACACGCCCAGCTCGATGCGGTTCCGCGTCATCCAGGCCCCGCCGGCCACCGCCGCCGCGACCAAGGCGGGGAGGAAAGGCCGCAGCCCCGCGCGCCACGCCAGTTTTTTTCCGCCGCGCGCGCAGCACGCCAGACGCCCGCAGACCAAGGCGGCCTGGGTAGCGGCCAAGACGGGGCCGGACCACGCGCCGGCCGCGAAAACCGCCGCCGTCGCCAACCTTCCCGCTCGCGTCCGCCAATGGTCCGCCGCCTCCAGCGTCAGCGCCAGCAACAAGCAGACGAGCCAGGGATCGTGCAACTCGTAGTTCAGATGCCGGCCCTGGCCGATCGCGAGGATCGCCAGCCAAAGAGGGGTGAACGCCCACGCGGCCGGTTCGCCGCAATGCCTCAAGGCCAGCCGGGCCCACAACCCCGCGCACAGAGCGTATCCCGCCGCCTTCGCCAGACCGAAGGCGAGAAAGCCCGCCTGAATCCCGCCGGCCAGGCTCGACAGGCCATGAACGATAAAAACCGGCAACGGGGCGACCCACGCGGTGGGACCCGATTCCACGCCGAAGGGATCGGCGAAGCCTCGACCGGACGCCAGCGCCTCGGCGACAAACCAATACTCGTTCAAGCCGGGCCGCGCATAACCCGCCACGCCTTCCTTGAGGTGGAAGACGCACACCAGCGCCAAGGTCGCGAGCATCGCGATCCAGACCGGCATGCGCCTTCCCGGCGGGCGAAGAGGTGACGAGACCCGCGTTGCCATCGTTGTGGCGGCTGATGCCGAACGCGAAGCCCCGCGGGTCAAACGGATTCGCCCGAGCGCGCGGAAGGCGCGATCACCCTATCCCGCCGCGTGCGCTCGACGAGACGCCAGATCAGCACCGCGGTCAAAACCGCCTGCAGACCGGCCAGGGGCACCTGATACCGTTCATAATGGGAGATGAGGATGTAGGGCGCGAGATAGACGCCGTAAGCCGCCGCCCAGAATGACGCCTCCGACGCGCGCCGCCCGACGCGATCAAGGAGAAGAAGTCCAAGCGCGGCGCCAAAAGGCAGCCCGGCCATCGCGAATCCGCGAACGCGCTCGGAGACGCTCGCGCGATGCCGTTCCAGCGCCTCATGGGCCCTCGACCAGGCCCCGAACAACAGCAGCCGGGCTTTTTCATCCAGCCCGGGTGCTTCAGCCAGGAGCCTCCAGCATTCCTCCGGGGAGCGCGAAATCCGCACCCACGTCCACCCGCCCGGGCCGCCCGTCTCCCGGGCCAGGCCGGTGTCGCGCAGCGCAGGCATCAGGGCGCGAATATCGGCGCGCTTTTCGACCGTCACGTTGTCGGCGGGCGACCGCATCCAGACCAGCGCGTTGAACGCCCGGTGGCCGACCCGGCGGACGAAGTCCCCCGGAGCCTCCCGCAGGGCGCGGAAAAAAACCTCCCCGTGTCGCCGCACATAGGCCAGCTCCCCCTCGCGCACGAAGCGCGCCGCCTCCGTGTCGCTCAGGAAGGGATGATCAAAAAAAGTCCCGTAGCTCGGCACGCCGTCCTCGGTGGCGCACTGCGCCTGCCAGGCCTCGTAAGCCCCGTTGCTTTTGATCGGAATCCAAGCCCCCATGGACATGCGACAGCGCAGGCTCCAGGCCGCGCCCACGAGAAAGAACGCCGCCAACGCGGGGGCCAAGGCGCGCGCCGCGGCGCGCCACCGAAAGGGCCGGGACGGACACGCCCAAACCGCGAGACGCGTCGCCGCCAGGCCGAGCTGCGTGAACGCCACGATCGGACCCGCCAAGGGCCCCAGCGCGAAGGCCGCCGCCAGCGACCAGCGCCCGTCGCGCCGGCGGCGGAGCCTGTCGAAGGACCATAGCGTGAACACCAGAAGGAGCCCGACCAGCCAGGGATCGTGCAACTCGAGCGAAAGGTGCAGCCGCTGGGTCGGCGCCAGAAACGCCAGCCAGACGAACAGGAAACAAACGGCCGCGCCATGCCCCGCCCGCCGGCGGACCAGATCCGACCAGAGCCAGGCGCTCAGCGCATACCCGCCCGCCTTCAGGCAGCCGGCGGCGAGGAATGCCGCGGCCTGACCGGGAAACACGAGGACCAGGAGGGAATAGATCCAGACGAGCAGCGGAGGCACCCACGCGGTCGGACCCGACGCCATGCCGAAGGGATCCGCGAAGCCGCGCCCGTCCGTCCACGCGGCGGCCACGTGCCAATACTCGTTTATCAAGACCCCCTCGTAACGCGGCGGGCCCCACTCCAAACGCGGCAGGTTGACCCCCGCGATCAGCAGGAAGGTGGCGATCGCGGCTACGCCGGGCATCCCGATCCGACGGGTGAGCGGCCGCGCCGGGCGGTTGGGCATCTGGTGAGTCATCGCCGATGCACGGACACGCGTAAGAAGCGGCGACGGGGTCAAGCCCTTGTTGAGGGAGTGTTTTAAAACCCGGCATGGGCCGCGTGAAGCGAAGGGCCGGATGCGCAACCGGACGCCGCCTCATCCAGGGTTTGAAAACACTCCCTAGTTGCCAGGCGCCCTCCCGACGGGGTTGACCCGGACCCGATGCTGCCGGCTTATAGGACCGCCTATGCGCCTCGCGATCGTCATCCCGATATTCAACGAAGCCACGGTCCTGCCCCTCCTTCTTGATCGTCTCGGCGCTTTGCGGACCGGTCTGGACGACGTGCATCTGAAGGTGGTGTTCGTCGACGACGGATCGAGGGACCGCTCGCCGGAAATCGTGGCGGCGCACCCCGGCGCGCAAGGCGGCGAAGCCTGGTTGACGCTCGTCCGCCTCTCGCGAAATTTCGGCCATCAGGCCGCGCTTTGCGCGGGCATCGAGAGCGCCGCGGCGGAAAGCCCCGACGCCGTGATCACCATGGACGCGGATCTGCAGGATCCGCCCGAGCTCGTGCCCGAGCTGCTGAAGGCTTATCGCTCGGGTTCGGAGGTCGTGCTTGCCGTGCGGCGAAGCCGGGCCGAGAGCGGCCTGCGCCGCGTGGGCTTCGACCTGTTCCACCGGTTTTTCAGCTCGATCGCGGACCAGCCGATCGAGAGGAACACCGGCACCTTCGGGCTTCTTTCCCGAACGGCGCTGGAGGCGTTTCTTCGGCTCAAGGAGAGGAATCGATTTTTCCCCGGACTGCGCTCGTGGATCGGATTCGCCCGCGCCGAGGTTTTCTACGACCGCCAGGAACGGGCGGCCGGGCGGCCCGCCGTGACGTTCCGGCGCCTGGTGCGTTACGCCTTGGACGGCGTGTTCAGCTTCTCCCGGCTCCCCCTGCGGCTGGTGACCTACTCGGGCCTGTTTTGCGCGGCCATGGGCTTCGTGATCGCTATTTTCTTCGCCACCAAACGCATCCTCGGCGTGGAAGAGGCGTTCACGGGATTCACCACCCTGGTCACCCTGGTTCTCTTCCTCGGAGGCGTGCAGCTCGTCGCGATCGGCGTCCTTGGCGAATATCTGGGGCGTATCTACGACGAGGTGAAGCAACGTCCCACCTACCTCGTCCGCCCCCCTCCGCACTCCCGATGAGAGGCCCCACCCCGTTGTCTTTCCGGCGTCTTTTTCACCCGCTGCTCGTCGCGCTCGCCGTCCTTCACGGCTGGCTGGCGTCGTCGGTCTCCGACCAGATCGGCGTGTCGGCCGACGAGATCGCGCACCTGACCGCGGGCTACGCCTATTGGCAAACCGGCGATTATCGGCTCCAGCCGGAGAACGGGCTGCTGCCGCAGAGGCTGGAAGCCCTGCCTCTCTGGTTATCCCGGGACCTGCGGTTCCCCGGTCCGGACAACCCCGGGATGGAGGCGGATTGGAAAAAAGCCGACGTCTGGAGCATCGGGGCGCGCTTCTTCTACGAATCGGGCAACGATCTCGCCTCCCTGCTGCGTCGATCCCGCCTGATGGTCGCGGCCATGGGAGGACTGGCGGTGCTGCTCATCGGTCTTTGGGGCCGGAGCCTGGGCGGGCCGGGCCCCGGGCTGACCGTGGCGGCCATGGCCGCCTTGAGCCCCACCCTGCTCGCCCACTCCGGGCTCGCGACATCCGACTGCGCCGCGCTGCTCGGGTTCCTGGCCGCCTCGGCCGCGTGGTGGCGACTGTGCCACCGCGTCACCGCGGGTCGCATCGCGGCCGCCGGCCTGTCGGCCGGCCTGCTCGCGCTGAGCAAGCATTCGGCCGTCCTCCTCGGTCCCATCGCGCTTCTTCTGCTCGTCGTCCGACTGACCCGCGGCGCCCCGCTTCCCGTTCATTTTACGTCGGGTTTCCGCCGGCGCGTGCGGGGCGCGGCCCGCCTTTTTCCTCTCGCGGGCGCAGGCCTGTCCGCGGCCCTGGTGGCGTGGCTCGTCATCTGGGCGGGCTTTGGATTCCGCTACGAAGCCCGGGGACAAGGATTCTCCGGCGAAGCCGGCTTCGTGAAGTCGTGGGAGTCCGTCCTGCTGGAGCAAAGCGGTCCCCGCGGCATCCCCATGGCGGACGGACTGAACCTGGACGAGCAGGTGGAACTGCGACCCGGCGTCGTGCAGACGTTCGCCCGGTTTGCGCGCGACCACCGCCTGCTGCCTGAGGCGTGGATCTACGGCCTGGCCTTCGTGGATTGCCACTCGCGCTACCGCCTCGCGTTTTTCGCGAACGACTGGAAGGCGAGCGGCTGGCGCGCCTTTTTCCCCGTGGCCGCCCTGCTGAAAAGCTCCCCCGCGGAGTTGCTGCTCGCGCTTTTGGGGTTCGCCAGCCTCGGGGCGGGCTGCAGGGCGGACCGTCCTTCGGACAAACGGGCGGCCTACCGCGCGGCGGCGCCCTGCGTGGTCATCGCGATATACGGGGCGGTCTCGATCAGCAGCAGCCTGAACATCGGCCACCGGCACATCCTCCCTCTTTACGGGTTTCTTTTCGTGCTTTCCGCGCTCGGTCTGGCGCGACTCGTGCGCCAGGTCGGGCCCCGGACGGCCGGAGCGTCGATGATCCTGCTCGTCGCCGGCCAGGCTTACGCGTCCGCCTCGGTCCGTCCCCACTACCTCACCTATTTCAACAGCCTGGGGGGCGGCCCGGAAAACGGCCATCGGTTCTTTGTCGATAGCTCGCTGGACTGGGGACAAGGCCTGCCCGCCCTCAAACATTGGCTGGCGACCCAACCCAAGGGGGAAAAACTTTATCTGAGCTATTTCGGATCGGACCGGCCCTCCCGGCTTGGCATCGAGTTCACCCGACTGGGCGATACCTTCTTCCGCACCGGCGAAAAATCCAGCCTGAGTTCCGCGCCTTGGGGCCCGGGAACCTACATCATCAGCGCCACGATGTGGCAGCGGGTCTACACCTTGGTCCGGGGTCCGTGGAGGGACAGCTACGAAAAGGCCTACCAAGACCAGGTTCGCTACTGGCACGCCTCGCCGGCTCCGGCCCGGGATGGCGACACCCGCGAAACCGCCTCCCCGGAAAAACGCTATCGCCTGCTCGAGGACTACGAACATCTGCGTTTCGGAAGGCTTTGCCGCTTTCTCCGGCAAAGGCAGCCCGACGCGATCGTCGCGAACCAGTTTTTCGTCTACCGCCTCGACGCGTCGTCCATCGATCAAGCGATGAACGGCCCGCTTCCCGATGCGCCTCGCTGAGCCACGCCCACGTCTCGGCCTCCTCGCCTCGCTCGCCGCGCTGACGCTGTGCCTGCTTCACGCCTGGATGGCGTTTTCCGCGGGCGAACGCAACGGCCCCACCTACGACGAGCTTATCCATGTCGCCTCCGGACGGGCGTATTGGGAGACGGCGGACTATCGGTTTCAGCCCGAGAACGGCATGCTGCCCCAGCGGCTTCTCGCGTTGCCGCTCGTCGGGCGCGACATGAACCTGAGCACGGACGACCGGCGCGCCCTGATCGCCTGGACCTATGCGGATCCGTGGACGCTTTCGCGCCTCTGGTTCTTCGAGTCAGGCGAGGATCCGGCCGCCCTTCTGTCCCGGGCTCGCCTTGTGAACGCCCTGCTCGGCGCCTGCGTGTGCGGAGTGGTGTTCGCGTGGAGCCGCTCCCTGTTCGGGAACGCCGGGGGATTTTTCTCCCTCACCCTCGCCGCGTTCTGCCCGAACCTGCTCGCGAACGCCGGCCTGGCCACGTCGGACACGAGCGCCGCGCTCGGATTTTCGCTCGCGCTTCTGGCCTGGTGGCGCCTTTTGCACCGCGTGAGCCCCGGACGGGTGGCCGCGGCGGGCGCGGCGACGGCGTTCGTCGCGCTCAGCAAATATTCGGCGCTTCTGCTGGGCCCCATGGTCGTCGCGCTGCTCCTGCTTCGGCTGGCCCGGCGCGCCCCGCTTCCTCTCGCCTGGAGAAATGCGCGCGCAAGACTCTCCGGAAAGCGCCGGGCGGGAGCGCTCGTCCCCGCCGCGCTGGCCGCGGGCCTTCTCGCCTGGATCCTGATCTGGGCCGCCTACGGCTTCCGCTACGAGATCTCACCGAATTCCGCCCGGTTCGAAAAAGAGTGGACGGTCGTGCTGCTGGAAAAACCGGACGCGGTGGGCGTGGCCATGGCGGGGGCTCCGGACGCGTCCGACTTCACGACCATCCGGGGCGGGGCCCTCCAGGACTGCATCCGCTGGGCGAGAGACCATCGCGTCCTGCCCGAAGGCTGGCTGTATGGACTCGCCTACGTGGCCCGCAACGCGAAGGCGAGAATGTCGTATTTCGCCGGCGAATACAGCCTCACCGGCTGGCCGGCGTTTTTCCCCGTCGCGTTTCTCGCCAAGACCCCGCCGGCGGGCCTTGTCGCCCTGGCGGCGTCGCTGGCGTTGATCGCCGCCGGGCGCGGGCCTGGCCGGCCCCATCGCTATCGCTGCGCGCCCCTGCTGGCCGGCATCGCGATCTATTTCGCCGCGGCGCTCTCCAGCCGGCTGAACATCGGCTACCGTCACCTCCTTCCGATCCTCCCGCCCGTCTGGATCCTAGCCGGAGCCATGGTCGCTCCGTTCGCCGCCCGGAAAACCATCGGACGCGCCGCCCTGCTGCTCCTCCTCGCCGGCCAGGCGCTGGCCGCCATCGCGGCGGCGCCGTTTTACCTCACGTATTTCAACGGGCCATCGGGAGGCGCCGAGCGCGGCGACCGCCTTTTTGTCGACAGCTCGCTGGACTGGGGCCAAGGGCTGCCCGAACTGGACCGCTGGCTGCGCCAAAACCACCGCGGCGAAACCATCCACCTGTCCTACTTCGGTTCAGACGAACCGCGCCGCTTCCCCTGGAGTTTCGTTCGCATCGCGGACGAGCTGTTCGACCACGGAAACCGTCCCATGCCGGCGCCGATGCGCGGGGGTCTTTATTGCCTCGGGGCCACGCAATTCCGCCGTGTTTACACCCGGGTCCGCGGCGAATGGTCGGAACGCTACGAATCCGCCTACGGGGAGCTGAGTCGGTGGTTTGCCCAGCACGACCTTTCCCGCGATCCGCAGGGGGGCGCGCCCTTACCCGCCTCGACGATACAAAGTCGCCTGCGGGAGCTCGAGCACCTGCGCTTCGGACGGCTCTGCCGGTTTCTCGAACAACGCGACCCGATCGCGCGGCCGGGCAACAGCATCCTCGTTTTTCGACTGACGGACGCAGAGGTCTGGGCGGCCCTGGACCCGGAGCGCCGGACGGAAGGCGACGCGCTCCGCCAGCGAGACTAAACCGCGGGGCTCCGCGCGCGCTCCCAGGCGAACCGCGCCAGGCTCCAGACCACGACCGCGGTCAGGCCGACCGCCAGACCGTGCTCCAGACCGAGCAGCACCAAGCCCGGGTAATCAAAATGATCCCAGGCCAGGCATGCGAGCCACACCCGGCCGGACCTCAGCCACAGCATGCCCGCCAAAATCCAAATCAGTCGCCGCGCGACGACCTGTTCCCCGGCCGCCCCTTCCCGCCAAAGCTCGAACCAAACGCTCGCCGCCAGCACCAGCAACACCGCCCGGTAGGGGAAATTGTTGTTGAGTAAAAAACAAAAGGCCCAGCAGGCGCCGGCGCCGACAAACCAGGCGCCGCATCGGGTGTCCCGCGTCATCGCGCGCACCATGCCGCCGGACAGGGCGCCGCTAAGCCAGACCACCCACGCCCCCACCGCCAGCGTGCCCAGATAAACCGCGATGCGCGGTCCCGAGGCGAGCGCCAAGCATACCTCGACAACCAGACGCGCGCCATAGCTATAGAGCGTCGAAGGCTGGGGGACGGCCGAAACCGCGCGCGCGAAATCACCGCGCCAGATCCACCAGGTGGCCGCGCCGGCCGCGCCAACAAGTCCGAGCGCCCACCACGCGCGGCGTCCGCCGCCCACACGTCCGTGCGTCAACAATCCCAAGGCCGCGACGGGATAAAACTTCAACATCGCGGCCGCCCAGACGCAGACGCCCCGCCACGCCAATCCCGCGCTCGACGCACCCGACGCCCCCGCGACGATCAACAAAAGGGCGACGACGAGATCGTTGTTTCCGCGCTCATAGGCCAGCAGCAGCGGCGGCGACGCGAGAAGCAGGATCGTCAGCAGGCGCTGCTGCGCCGACTGCGGGCGAAGGACCCAGGCCAAGGCGGCGATCGAGACGAAAAACAGCAGCGCGCCCGCCCAGGACAGCGCACCCATCCCCAGCCCCAGCTTATGCAGGTAAAGCCACCAGGGCCCGTAGACGTGGGGACGACCGAAAGGATCCAAGGGCGAAGGGATCGCATAGGGATCCAAACCCGCGGCATGCGCGTCGCTCGCGGCCAGGATCGCGGCCAGATCGGCGAAATAAGGCCGGATGTGAAACACCCCGAGCCAATCCCAAAGATCGGGCAGAAGGATGCACGCCGCGAACAACCCCGTGACGGCGCCGCAGACGCACACCCACGCGATAACCGCATTCGCACGCCTGCTCGAGGCACGGGAGCCAAAAATGGACGATGGTCTCACGATTTGGCGCGGTGTTCCGGCTGGCGGAAGCACCGCAGGTTCCTGATTCCGAACCAGGTCATCCGGAGCAAAATCCAGCCGTGGCGAAACCGGGATATGTTGGTCTCCCCATAGGTGCGGTCCTTGTAGCGCACGGGCACGTCGCGAATCCGCAGCCCGAGCAACGCGGAGCCGTAGAGCAGGTTGAAGTCGCCGAAGGGATCGAAGTCCCCGAACGGCGCGATGCGGCGCAGCACGCGATCATAGTCCGCGCGAAGCAGCATCTTCGTGCCGCAGAGGCTGTCCTTCACGCTTTGCCCGAGGACAAAGCTGAGGGCGGTCGCGAAGAATTTGTTTCCCAGAAGATTCAGGAACCGCATCGCGCGACTTTCCATCGGATACACCAGCCGGCTGCCGTTGGCGAACTCCGCCGCGCCGCTCCGGATGGCGGCGAAGAACTTCGGGAGATCCTCGGGCGGCGCGGTCAGATCGGCGTCCTGGATGACCAACACGTCGCCGGTGGCGGCGGCGAAGCCGGCATGCACCGCGTCCCACTTGCCCTTGCCCGGCTGCTTCATCGCCCGGACCTTGAGCGGCCCCGCATACGCGGCCACCTCGCGCTGGATCGTCTCCCACGTGTCGTCCTTGCTGTTGCCCTCGACGAAGACGACCTCCGTTCCCGCGCCGAGCACCGGGATGCGATCCAGGGCGGGCCGGATGTTTCCGGACTCGTTGCGCGCGGGCACGATCACCGAACAGGTCAACGCCTCGGCTCCCGCGGGGGCGCGACGCGGGCGGGCGGTGAAGCACAGGGTGATCCCCAGATGCCGCAGGCCGGGGAGCCTCACCGCGAATCGGTTCAAAAGCGGGGCCAGGACCGGAATATTCCACGGACAAAGCTGCTGACGCTCAAAACTCACGACTTCCCATCCCGCCAGCTCCAGAAGATTGGCCAGATCCCCGTCCGCCAACCACGCGCTCGGGGGCTGCGGCATCACGCGACCGGTGTGCTCCGCGACACGCAGCACGGGCTTCCACAGGGTGTTCAACGAGGTCAGATGCAGACGCGTGCGAGGATGGGCGCAGCGCGCGAGACGTTCCAGCACCGCCTGGATGTCGTCCAGGTAGCCGGTCAGGTAATCGAGGACGATGTGGTCGAACACCTCCCCCTCGGGGAGATCCGCGGCGTCCGCCACGCGGAACTCCAAACCCGGTTCACCCGCATGACGCGCCCGAGCTTTTTCGACCATCGCCGGGCTGAAATCGAGCCCCAGTCCGCGCGACGGACGCAGGGCGGCCAGCAAATCCCCGGCCCCGCAGCCCAGCTCGAGCACGCGTTCGCCCTCCGAGATCCGATGCCGGAAATGCGCGCGCAGCTGCGCATGGAATCCACGCTGCGCACGGCGGGCCCGATCATCGTGCACGGCCACATGATCGAAATGCGCCTTCAAACCAGGGAGAGCAGCCCGATCGGGGCATGGAAAAGAAACGCTCATGGGACAAGGGACGAGGAAACGCGGGCGGCGTCGGATGCGTCCACCTTGATCTCGCGCAGACGGCTCACCCGCTGCAACCGCGCGCCGATCCGCCATTCCGCGAGCGGCTCGAGGACAAACTCGGGCGGCAGACGGTCGTCGGGCATGACCGCGAAGCCGCCCTCCGCCCCGAGAGGGCGCAAAGTCTGCGTGACGATGATCTCGTCGAAGGTGCCTTGGCGCAGATGAAACTCGACGCCCTCGCGACGCATTTCCAGACGGCGAACCGTCGTGGAGCTCGAACCCTGGATAAACCAGGCGAGCGGGCTCTTGTCCGTCGCGATCAGACGGTTGCCCTCGCCTCGCTTGGCCAGGAGCTCGCGCTCCAGACCAAGGGCGGTCTCGACGGTGTTCAGCTCAGTCAGCCTCTGGTTTACCGGCAGGTGGACGCCCAGGTAAACCAACAGGGCGCCCGCCACGCTCCAGCGAGCAAGACGCTCGCGACGTCCCTGCGGCACACGCCCCAGAACGGCGGCGATCGCGAGAGCCAGCATCGCATGGAACGGCAGCGAGAGACGCGAGACGATGGGATCGCTGAGATCCCCCCAATAATAGGCCATCAAGAGCGCCATGTTGCCAAAGGCGCCCAACGCGCAGCAACCGACCGCGGCGGCGGCGGGCGAGAAACTCTCGCGACGAAGAAGCGAACGCAGCGCGTGAAAAACGCAGACCAACCCCGCCAGACCTCCCGCCACACTGAGCCAGAGCGAGTTGGCCACGAGACCTCCCGCGGCGAAGAAATAGTCGACGGCGAACGCGAGATTGGCCCGGAGGTAATCAAACGAAAACCTCGCCTCGTAGCCGTCGCGCAGTTCCCAAAGCATCGGGGTGCCGGAGAGGTAGGTGTTGTGCCAGGCGCTGGGTATGAGCAGCAGGGGCGTCACCAGAAGCACGGGGGGCAAAAGCGCACGGCCCGCGCGCCACCAACCGAGGAGGATCAAGCCGCCGGTGCTGCCCACGTAGAGCGCGGATTCGTAACGCGTATACGCCAGCAGCACGCCGGTGAGGGCCAGAAGAGAAAGCGAGCGCTCGTCCGGACGCTCCAGATAGCGGGCGCCGGCCCACGCCAGAATGAGCACGAACGCGAGGTTGGCCATTTCCATCCCCGCGCCGGTGGCGTTCAGGGCCAGCAGCGAAAAGGCGCCAAGACCCGCGGCCGCGGCCAGACCGGCCAAATGCCCGCCCAGCCGCCTGCCCACCACATACACGAGGCCCAGCACCACCGGGAAGAGCGCGGTGTTAAGCGCGAAGGCGTTCCCCTCGCGATAACCGGTCGCATCGTGAACCAAGGAGACGAGGAAGGGGAACAGCACCGGCCGCTTGTCCAGATAGATGTCGATGGATCGAAGCAAGCCGTCGACCACGTAGGCCCGGCCCAGCGAGCCCACCTCCCGCTCCATGTGCAGATTCCATGCGGTGCTCTGCAAGACATGCTCGTCGTAAAGGACCTTGTAGGCGTAGGGCGCGGTGAACACCGCCACCAGCAGAAGCCCGCCGATGAGCGCGCTCGCCTGGATCCACTCGCGCGCCAAGATCCGCCCCGAACCGCCGCCGACCGCCCACTCCCGCGCCAGCGCCCAGCACCACCCCGCGAACACGCACGCCGTCACCGCGTAGCCGCCGTGCCGGATCCACATGCCGGCGGTCCGGGCGTCGAGGGCGAAAAAACCCGCCCACATGGCCGCCGCCGCGGCCAGCGCCAGACACAGGAACCCGTGCCGCAGCGACCGGTCGCGCACCGCCTCGGAAATACGCCGGACGGAAATGGCAAGAATGCGCGTTTCGCTCACGGCAACTGCTTCAGCCAGTTTTCAAAATAGCGCTGTTTCGCCGCGTCGCGTTCCTTTTCACCGAACGCCGTCGGCGCGGGCGAATCGGGAACGAAATCGACATGGCGCGACCAGCCGCCCTTTTCGTCGCGAATGGCCGTCACGCGGCTAAGACGGATAAACTCGAGCAACTGCAAACGCTGCTGGGCGACAGGCTCCAGCGTGAAGTCCGGCCCGAGATCGTCCTCCGGCAACACCTTGAGTTCCCCCGTGTCCGGGTCGGAGGTGAGATTCTGCACCACGTAGACACCGTCGAAACTGTGGTTTCGAAGATGATACGCGATCCCCTCCCGCCGAATCCTGGCCTGGGCGATCGGCGTGACCGAGATGCGATTCACGCTCCAAAAGATCGAGTCCTTGTCGATGACCAGAGGGCCGTGCGGCAGCACGTCGTTGATCAACTTCGCCCGCCAGACATGGGCCAGCGCCGGCGAATATTCCCGGCCATAGGCGTTCTTGGCCATCACCGGGATGCTCCAAGCCGCAAGCCCGACAAGCGCGACGCAGATCAAAACCGACGACTTCCGCCGCCAATCCGGCAACACGCGGCCCGCGACAACCGCGATCGCCGCCAACAGGAGCAGATGCGTCGGCAGCCCGAGACGCCGGGTGACGAGGTGATCGAACTGGCCCCAGAAATAAACCATCATCAGCCCCGTCACCAGCAACGGCGCGGCCGCGCCCAGAAGAATGCCCGACGCCTCCAAGGAGGCCTCGTCCGACCGACGAACCCCGTCCCGGGCCGTTCTCAGACCCCAAAGCAAGGCAAGGGGCAGCGCCAGAAAGCCGAGCGCGGAGAGGACCAGAGAGTTCGGCTGATAGCCATCGGTGGAAAAAAAGAACGCGAGCGCGTGTCCCAGATTCGATGTGGCGAACTCAAACCCGAAAGGCCGCGAAGCCCCCAGGCTCTTCAGTTCCCATAGCTGCTCGTTGGCGGAAAAAATCTGATTCAGCCAAAGCGTCGGCAGCAGCAGCAGCGGAGCCAGCCAGATCCAGCGACTGCGCAACACCTCGCCCCGCCGCCACCACACGAACAGCAGCGCGCCCGCCGTCGGCACCAGCGCCAAAACCGACTCGTAGCGGGTGGAGGCCAGCGCCACGGCGGTGAGGACAAACACGTCCTGGCTCCCGGGGCCGGGACGACGCAGATAGCCGATCAGCAAGAGCCACCACAAAACCATGAGACTCAGGTTGAGCAGTTCGAAGCCGCCTCCCGTCGCCTGCTGCGCCAACAGGGGCGAACCCACCGCCAGCAGCACCAGAAGATATCCGCCCCAGTCCTTTCCCGACGCTTGCCGACCGAGCCAAAACAAGAGCCCCAGAAAAACGAAGGACAGGGCGGTATTAAACCAAAACGGATTGCTGGTCCGGTAGCCCGTCACGTCGTGCACCACCGAGATTGCAAAAGGGTAGAACAGCGGACGCTTGTCCAAACACGACTGCAGGATCTGGAAAGTGCCCTGGATGTCCGTCGTGCGCAGGGCGTAACCCACGCCCCGGTCGAGATGCATCTTCTGCGAAGTTCCCAAAAGCAGCGCTTCGTCGGCCAGAATCTTGAACTCGTGCCGTTCGTGCGCCTGCCAGACCAGCCCGCCTCCGACGACAAGCAGCAGGGGCAGCCAAAGCGCCCCCCGAAGCGCGCCTAGCCGGGCGAAGACCGGCGACAGGACCCGCCACAGCGACCAAACCCACGCGACGGCGAGAAGAAACATCCACCAGTAGCCCGTCTTCATGACAGCGGGCAACGCCACCGAGTCGGGCAGGGAAAAGCGCCCGAGGACCAGGGTGAAGAGGGCGATCAAGCTCAGCAGCCAGAAAGCGCGATCCGCCAAAAGTGATTTCCGCATAATACCGTTTCGCACGCTTAACGCCGCGACCGCCGAACAGAAGCGAGAAACCTCGCCATCCGAAAGAGACGCACGCGACAAGCAACCGGCGCCGATTGAAGCCGGTTGCTCGGACAAAAAAAAGCCGCCCGCGATGCGGGCGGCCGGAAGTGAAACCTTTTCTCGAATTAGTTCGAGTAGGTGATGGTGCGCTGACCGGCCACGGGCGTGGCGGTGATGGCGGAACCCTGCTGGAGGTCGGCGGTGTAGGCCTCGCCGGCGACGGTCTGGACAGCCTTGATGTAGTTGGAGCTGTTGGTGCCGACGAGCTGCGCCGACTGGACGGTGGTTTGACCGGTCTCGAGGTAATACTGGTCGGCGGCGGCGGAGATCTGGCGGAGGTTGTTCGTAACGGCCTTGTCCTGCGAGGAAGCGCGGACCTTTTGGAAGGCGGGAATCGCCATGGCGGCCAAGAGGCCGATGATGACGACAACGATCATGATTTCAACGAGGGTGAAGCCCTGAGTCTTGCGATTCTTCATGGTAGGAACGGATCTATTTGTTTATGGATATTCATCCGCCAATACGGCGAACGACGTAGGTGTGTGCGCCACCCTGCCGCAAAGACAAGGCGATTCTCGCGGAAGCTTTCCCTACCACTCCTAGGGTGCGTCTCGCCAACCGGGACGGAATTCGACTCGATTTCATCCCTCATCGCCCGCCTTTCTGGTGTCGTAATGCCATCGGCCCATCATCGCCTTCGTCTTTTCTGCGGCTTTTTCGTCCTCCTCTTCCACGCCACCCACCCCTTGATCGCGGACGTTCCCGCCGAATCCGTGCGCCCGGGCCAAAAGGTCGAGCTCCAGCTCGCCAATGGCGACAAACTCAGCGGCGAGCTGATCTGGCGCGCAGACGGCAAAATCCGCTTCCGATCCCCCATCCTAGGCGATCTCACCGTGTCCGAGACCGACGCCGCCCTTCTCACCCTGCCCGAAGCCCTCGATCCCGCGGCCGCCGCGCACGATCCCGCGCCAAAAGCGACCGTCCCGGCGCGCTCGTCCATCCCACCCGTCGCGACAGGGGACACCCCCTCCCCGGCCAAAGCCGTCGCCCAGGCGGCAGCCCCCGCCAAGGAACGCTGGAAAGGAAAAGTGGAACTGGGCTCCGTCCAGCAAAGCGGGCGCGCCGATACCTTGAGCTACAATCTTCGCGGCGAAGCCGAAAAAAACACGGGCAGGCACACGCTGCGCGCCACCGGTCGCGTTCTTTACGCCGAACAAAACGACCGGCCCAGCGCCGATCGACAGGACGCCGCCTTCCGCTGGCGATACCAATTGTCGAAGCGAACCTTCGCCCAAGCGCAAAGCACCTACTACGGCGACGCGATCATCCAGATCCAAACCAACCTCGAGCAAAACCTCGGACTGGGCTACCGCATCGTCGACCAGCCCCGCCAGGTCGTGAACGTGGGCGGCGGCGTCACCGCGCAATACCGCGAATGGGAGGCCGGCACGAACGGCTGGGCGCCCTACGCCGAGCTGTTCCAAGACTACACCTTCAAGATCAACGACCGCATCACCTTCAACCAGGACGCCGTCGCCCAATACTCGCCCTCCGACCGGGCTTTCAACATTCCGAATCGCAACTCGCCGAAATTCGTCAACCCGGAGGAGCAAAACTACAAGGTGCGCTTCAACAGCACCCTCCAGGGCAAGGTCACCGAGCGTGTTTCGGTCAACCTGCGCTTCGAATACGAATTGGACAACGCCATCCAAGTCGAAGACGCCCGCGAAACGCAGCGCCTCACCAGCTCGATCGGCTACGCTTTCTGAGGCCTCGCCTCAACGATCGCCCCGTCTTGCTTCCGCGGCCGTATCGCGACGGAAGCCAAAGCCGGCCCTCGTCATTTTTTCTTCGCTTTCGAAGCGGGCTTTTTCTTCGCCGCGGGCTTCGCCTTCGCGACCTTTGCGGCGGGTTTCCGGACCTTGGTCGCGGAAGCCTTCTTTTTCGCGACGGGTTTCTTCGCCTTGGCGGACGCGGCCTTTGTTTTCGGGGCCTTCGCAGGAACGGCCTTCGGAGCAAGCGTCTTCAGATCCACTTCGGGGGCGTCTTTCCAGAGCTTTTCCAAGGCGTAGTTCTCGCGCTGCTCCGCGGTGAAGAAATGGACCATGATCTGGTAGGCGTCGACCACCGTCCAGCCGCTGTTGAAGCCGCCCGAATCCATGCCGGCGATCTTCGCCTTGGCCGCGTCAAAAATCTTCTCGGCCTCGATTCGCAGCGCGCGCAGGTGCGGCTCGCTGTTGCCCGTGGCCAGCACGAGATAGTCGGTGATGTCGGAAACGCCTCCAACTTTCAGCACCTTGAGATCGTCCGCCTTTTTGTCCTCCAGCGCGGTGATCAGGTTGCGCAGCAGCGCGGTCGTCTGGGCGTCGGGAGCGTGGTCGGTGGCCATGTGGATTTTGCTAATCCGGCCGATAGAGGCCGTTTTCACGGATGTATTCAATCACCTTGTCCGGCAGCAGGCCCGACACGCTTTCGCCGCGAGCCAGCCTCGCCCGCACCTCGCTGGAGCTGATATTCCACAACCCGCCCTCCGCCGGCTCCACGCGCCTGACACGCAAGCCGATGACGGCGGGAGGAGGCACGCGGGTCCAATCGAAACCGGGGCGCGCATAGGCCGCCCACTCCGCCAGGTCGGCGAGTTCATCCGGAGACCGCCAGGAAGCCAGCCGCGGCAAATGGTCGGCGCCGACGATCCAGGTGAACGCGTCCCCCGGACGACTTGCGCGCAAGGCCCGCAACGTGTCCACCGCATAGCTCACGCCGCCGCGCCTGAGCTCGATCTCGTCGACGCCCAGCCGGCGCTCCCCCTCCGCGTGTTCCAAGCCCTCGACCGCGAGACGCAACATCTCGGCCCGCTGCGCGCCGGTGGCGCGCACCCCCGCGTCCCGCAGCGGCGCTTGCGCCGCGGGGATCAAGAGCACCCGGTCCAAGCCGAGGATGTCGGCCGTCGCCCGGGCCACCCCCAGGTGGCCGAAATGAACCGGGTCGAAGCTGCCGCCGAGAATGCCGATGCGCATTTCTCTCCTCTGCCGCGACGCCGCGCCCTCCTCAAGCCCTCAGCCGGCCCGAGGTTGACGCGCCGCGCCCGCCGCCCGAACGTGCCCGCCTTCCCGACCGCGCCCCGGTGGTGGAATGGCAGACACACGGGACTTAAAATCCCTTGCCCGAAAGAGCGTGCGGGTTCGACTCCCGCCCGGGGCACCACCTTTTGTCAGAGGAGAAACACGGAAAAGACCCCCGACTCTTGCCAGAAATCACTGGCAAGAGTTGACGAACGCCGCCTGCGCATGGGCGCAAGCAAAGGCGGATTCACCGTCAAACGGGTAACTCTTCAGGCCAACGGCTACTCCTACGACACCTTCCGCGTCGCCGGCCGTTCAGTTGGCCGGCGCATCCGAAAGGACTTCAAATCGAAGGAAGAGGCTGAGGGCGAAAAAGACCGTCTGGAGATCGAAGCCGCGAACGCTGACGGCTCAATCCGGCCGGTAAACACCCGCCTAACTCCGGCGCAGGTGGCACAGACGGAGGCCGCGTTTCTCCGGCTGGGGGATCGTTCTATCACCTTCGCCGTCGACTGGTTTCTCGACAACTACCGCCCGCCGACGGTGGAGAAGCTGCTCACCGATGCCGTAACGACGTTCCGGACCGCCAAAGACGCCGACGTGTGTTCGCACGTTCAGAACGATTATCGGGTGCTGCTTACCGCGCTCCAAAACTTCTTCACCAAGCGGCACGTCCACACGCTGACGACGGAGAAGCTGGAATCCTTCATGGCGACGCGGGGTAAATCGAAGAAGACATGGAATAACGTCCGCGGCCTGCTCGAGTGCGTGCAGCGCAGGATTACCCCGGCACCGAAGGACGCAGAAGCGCAGTTTCCGATTCTAGAGCGTGCGTGCAGGCAATTCGCTGACCTGTGTCACAGACTAGAATCGCAGGAGGCTGCGTAACCAATTTTTCACTACATCAAGCCCACCCGGAAGGGTGGGCTTTTCATTTTTTCACTCGCTAACCGGGGAGGTCGACTCCGCCACGTCCGGCTTGTCGACGCCGCCACACGCCGCCCTATCGCCTGCTACCGCGTCACGCAGGGCGGGCGACTGGCGACAGAAACGCAAAAGCCCCGCCGCGGTTAAGCGACGGGGCTCGACTGCGACTTACCCGCGGAACGGTTCAATCGTTCGCGCGTGGTTTCGGCTTCGTCGGGGACGGCTCGCGGGGGAAACAATTCCCCGGCGGCCAACTCCGTTTTCGGCGAGGCATAGCAGGCCTTTCCGTCGGACAACCGGCCTTTTGGAGAGGTGAGGACAGTTGCCGGACAGGTGTCTTACACCAAGTTTGACACCCCGCGGCCTCGGTCTGTTACATACCAAATGTGTAGATAATGCACAGTGACCGCGCGAGCGCGTCGTCTCTCCAAAGAACGACCTCTCAAGCTGGGGAGCCGGGACCTCTGCAAAGGTTCCGGCTCTTTGCTTTTCGAGCACGCCCAAGTAACTGAGCGCGCTCACATTTCGGCAAGGGCTGAAGGCGGTGGGAAGGGGAAAAACGACGAAACCTAAAATGACCGCGTAACGCAGAGGTCCCCGGCATCCATTACCTCGTCGCCGCCGTCCTCGAGCGCATGGGGCGGAGGCGCTTTACGCCCGCGTCACGCGGGGCGGCCTGTCGAGTGGTGCCCCGGGCGGGAGTCGAGCCATTGAGCGGTTCGGCTTCCGTTTTAGCGCAAGTCGGGATTTTTCCCGCTAACACCTTTGTCAGAGGCGTTTTTTGCACCTCTGCGGTTTTCATGTTCGGTGCAATGAAATGCAGCCGGATGCATGAAAAGGCAAGGTTTGTGGCAAGAGTCATCTAGCAGAGGGAAAACACCAACAGACCTCACGCCGACTCTTGCCATGATTCGGTGGCAAGGGTGCGCGGCCACGGAGACGTCTCACGGCGGATCGGCCACCACGCGACGACAACGAAAAAGCCTCCGAACGAACCGGCTCACGGCCCCCGCCGAAATCACGCGAATTACAGGGTTTTCTCCGCGTTACCTCGCTCCCACAGTCTCGACGCATGACGGAACCGCCTCTCTCCGTGTTCATCGCCCCGCTGTTCATCGCCTTCGAGATCATCCAGCTCGTCGCCGCGGAAAAGCTGCTCGGCATCCGGCAGATCGAGGCGGGCGTCGATCCGCGACGCTCGGGACCGGGCGAACTCGCCTCCGCGCTCTGGACCGGCGCGATGCTGGCGGAGGGCGCCTGGCTACTTTGGCTGCTGGGCCACGAAACCCTCCGCGTCCACGCGCTCTGCGTGCTGCTTGTCACGCTCCTAGGGTTCACGCTGCGGAGCAACTGCACGCTCCGCTGGGTCCTCGTCATCCTGACGATCGAGGGCGCGCTCCGCATGGGGCTCATGGTGTCGATGCTCGGCTCGGCGTGGCGCGCGCTCTGAACGCCCCGCGCAAGCCCCGCCCCATGGCCTTCCCCGAGTTCGACGCGCCCTCGCCGCACTTCTCCGGACAGCCGCACGAGCGGCTCGGGGTGTGTTTCCATCATACCGTCCTGTCCTTCGCGGAGACCCTCGCCTTCATGCGATCCCCCGCGAGCCGGGTAAGCTACCACCTGGTCATCGCCCCCGACGGCGCGCGCGCCCGGCTCGTCGACGAGGGACACGTGGCCTGGCACGCCGGGATCTCCGCATTTCGGGGCCGCACCCATTGCAACGCCTTTCTTCTCGGAGTCGCCTTCGCGGGCGACAGCTACGCGGCGCCCCTGACCGACGCGCAGCTCGCCTCCGCGCTCGAATGGCTGGAACCCCGCTGGACACGCCACGCCTGGAGCCTCGAGAGGATGACCGACCACCGGCAGATCGCCCCCGGACGGAAGGACGATCTCGCCCCCGCCGAGTGGACCCGCCTGCTCGCGGCGATCGCGGGCCGGTTTCCCCCGACGAAAGAAATCACGGGATAACGCCAGGAGCCGTCGGCGCGGCGGACTCGTGGGCGGGCCAGTCGGCGAGCAACTCGCGGACGACCGCCGAGCCGACCCGATGCGCGGCCTCGAGCGCGGGCGACATGCCCTGATATTCCGCCACCATGCTCGCGGCCGCGGACTCGCCCTTCGGAGGCATGGAGAAATTGCTTCCCGTCCGGAGAAACAACACGCGGTCGAAATCCGCCCGGCCGAGCGCGTCGAGCCGGGAAAGGGCGTTCGCGATCCCGTGGTCCTCCATGTTGCTCATCGCGCAGACGCCCCGGCCGTCGGTGTGGAGGGCGGTCCATGCGTCGGCCCACCTTTGCATCACCGCCCCGTGCCAGTAGCGGCAGGAGGCGAAGCTGTCTCCGATCAACACGACCGGCCCGCGGGCGGCCGCGGGAAAATCCTTCGCGTAGAGCGCCCGGTGCGCCGCCGCCGCGGGCGAATCGGCGAGCACGATGTCCTTCGTCTTTGAATACGCCCATCCGACGAGCCCGGGGTTCAGCGCCCATGACATCGGCCTGGGCGCCCAGTCGGGTATGACCGGCTTTTGCAGGGGGCTCTTGTTTCCCAGGGCCATGATCCCGCAGGGCCAGTCCGCCGGCGCCTCGCGCGAGTCGATCTCGTAGGCGATGTCGCCGTCGATCACCCGCCTCGCCCAGGCGGCGCTGCCTTCCGCGGCCACCGCCGGATTCACGCCCGCGATCCCGTTCACCAGCCAGTAGCTGCGCGAAAGGTCGAAACGCGGATCGAGGCCGAGCGCGAGGATCTGAAGGCCGGCGCGAACGGTCGTGCCCGAGACCACGCCGTAGACGCCGGTATCGGCGTTGTAGCGGACCGGGCGGTCGACACCCGGCACCGCCAGCGTTTCCGCGAGGTTCTCGCGCTCCACCCAGAACTGGAACTCGCCCGGCTCGTCCCCCGAGTCCTGTCCCTGCTCGAAGGTCGCCACGACCAGCACCTTCGGGCGAATCGGCTCCGCCGCGGGGCTCCAGGCCGCGGCCAGGGAAAATAACGAGACAAACAGCGCGAAACGAAAAATCCGAGAGATGAACAAGTCGCTCATGGCGACGCCCCGAGTTCGCACGGCACGTGCCAGAGCGTCCCGGGAGCCGTCTATCTGGCCAAGGCGGAGGGAGCGGCCTCGCCGACGCGCGCGCCGGGCGGCAAGGCCTCCAGGATGTTGCTGGTCATGCCCTTGCCGTCGAAACGCCTGAGCCCGCCATCGATGCGCCGGAAAAAGACCACGTTTCCGTCCAGAAAAACGACATGCCCGCCCTCCCCCGCGTAGGGGCTGTCCGGCGCCCAGGTGCCGTCCGGGCGCAGGCCGCGCGTCCAGGCGACGGGCGTCGTTTCCGGGGAGTCGAGGCTCAATCCGGAGAGGAGAACCGCGAAGCTGGGGCGCAATTGCACAAAGGCCGTCGAAAGACGCTTTCCGTCGGGGGTCAGCACGGAATCGGCCCCGCCTCCCGCGGCGGCGCCCTCCGCCTCCGTCAGCCAGATGCCGCCCTCGGTGAGGCCGCCGCCGATGGCGAGCTGGCGGGCGAAGTCCCAGATGTTGGGCGCCACCGGAATGTTCCCGGCGTGGGCTCCGGCGTAGACGCGACAGGCGAGGCTGATCTGGCGAAGATTGACGACGTCGACCGAGCGCCGCGCCTTTTCGCGGGTCATCCCGATCTCGGAAAAGGTGAAGGCGACCGCGACCACGCCGACGCAGACCGCGGCCAGCAGCGGGACGACGAGGTTGCGAAACCGGAAACGGCGCACGCGGGGCGCGACGCGCATGGGCAGCCGCCCCCAGGCCACCGCCGGCCCGCCGGCGAAGGCCTCGCGAAGGCCCTGCTGCAAGGCCAGGATGTCGTCCAGTTCGGCCCGCGCCGCGGGGTCCGAGGCGAGCTCACGTTCGATGCGCAGGGAAGCCATCGGCGAGAGGGCGCCGTCGGCGTAGGCGGTGAGGCGGGGGTCGGCGGGATTCACGACGGAGGCGGGGTGGACGGCGAAAAGGAATGGCCCCAATCCTGGCGCAGGGCCTGGAGCGCGGAGTGCAGGATGACGCCCACGTGGCTGACGGAGCAGCCGGTCGCGTCGCTGATTTCCTGATACGAGAGCCCCTCGTGATAGCGGAGGCGAAGCACCTCGCGCTGGCGCTCCGGCAGGCGCGCGACGAGCGCCAGAAGGCGGCCGCGATCCTCGCAGCGGGCCATCGCGCTGGCCGGGCTCGCGTCGGGGGACGCGATCGTCGGCGCGTCCTCGAGCGGGCCGAGACGGCGCTCGTGGCGGAGGACGTTGAGCGCCTTGCGCCGGCAGACCGTGAACAGCCAGGACGCGAGGCGCGAGCGCAGCGCCTTGCGCTCGCCCTCGGGCTGACGCCCGAGGGCGAGCAAAGACTCCTGCACGACGTCGTTGGCCCGGGCTTCGTCGCGCAGGAGCCGCGTCGCATAGCGCCGAAGGGCCGCCTCGTGTTCGCGCTGGGCGCGAACGACGATCGACTGGGAGGAGTCGGTGGAGGTGGGGTTCATGCGCGGTGCGGGCGGAACAAGGCACAGGGGATGCCAAGGAAACTACACCCGACCGAAGGGGTTTATTACGCGAAATCGGAAAATGTTAAATCACCGAATCAGCCGCCCGCCTTCGCGTGGAACCGGCGACAAGCGAGGGATGCGGGCGGAGTTGCCGCGTCGAAACGCGACCAGCCCCGGGCGGGAGCGGAGCCCCGGCGCGGGCGCCCTCCCGGGGACGCCCGCGCGATGAAGGAAGAAGTCCGGGCACGAAAGCCCGCGACGTCAGACCTGCGTCTTGAAGTAGGCGATGGTGCGCTTGAGGCCTTCCTCGAGCGGGACGGAGGGCTCCCAGCCGAGGTGCTTCTTCGCCAGCGTGATGTCGGGCCGGCGTTGCTTGGGGTCGTCCCCGGGCAGGGGGCGGTGCACGATCTTCGAGTTGCTGCCGGTGAGCTTCAACGTGAGCTCGGCCAGCTGCAACATGGTGAACTCGCCGGGGTTGCCGATGTTGATCGGACCGGTGACGGCGTTCTGGTTCATCAGGCGGATGAAGCCCTCGATGAGATCGTCCACGTAGCAAAAGGAACGCGTCTGCGTGCCGTCGCCGTAGATCGTGATGTCCTCGCCCTTGAGGGCCTGCACGATGAAGTTGGACACGACGCGGCCGTCGTTCGGGTGCATGCGCGGGCCGTAGGTGTTAAAGATGCGCACGATGCGGATATCCACCTGGTTTTGCCGGTGGTAATCCATGAAGAGCGTCTCGGCGACGCGCTTGCCCTCGTCGTAGCAGGAGCGGATGCCGATCGGGTTGACGTTGCCCCAATAGCTCTCGGGCTGGGGGTGCAGCGCGGGGTCGCCGTAGACCTCGGAGGTGCTGGCCTGGAAAACGCGCGCCTTGGTGCGCTTGGCGAGGCCGAGGCAGTTGATCGCGCCCATCACGGAGGTTTTCACCGTCTTGATCGCGTTATACTGGTAGTGCGGCGGCGAGGCCGGGCAGGCGAGGTTGTAGATCTGGTCGACCTCGAACTTGAACGGGTCGATCACGTCGTGGCGCACGAGCTCGAAGTCCGGACGGCCGTGCAGGTGTGCGATGTTGGCCTTCCGTCCCGTGAAAAAGTTGTCGAGGCAGATCACGTCGTGGCCGTCTTTCAGAAGGCGGTCGCACAAGTGGGAACCAAGGAAGCCGGCGCCGCCGGTGACGAGGATACGCATAAAGGATTTAAAACTGGAGAGAGTTTGGGTGATGAAGACAACGACGCGGCGCGCGACAAGCCCGGGCCGCGTCATCCGCGCTCACCGGGGCGGCGATCAGGCGCCGTCCCGGCGTGCGGCGCGGACGTTTACCGCGCGGCGGCGCCGGCCTCGTAGCGCGCGACCCAGGCGCGATGCCACGGGCCGTAGTCGCCCGCCTCGATATGCGCCCGGGCCTGGGCGACCAGGTTGAGGTAGAACGCCAGGTTGTGGATCGTGAGCAGCGTGCAGCCGAGGATCTCGCCCGCGACCATCAGATGGCGCAGGTAGGCGCGGGAAAAATTCGTCGTGTAGTTGTCCACCTCGGCATGGATCGGCGCCGGATCCGCGCGATAGCGCTCGTTGCGCAGGTTGAGCGGACCGTCCGGGGTGAAAACGAGGCCGTTGCGCGCCACGCGGGAGGGCAGCACGCAGTCGAACATGTCCACGCCCAGCGCGATCATCTTCAGGATCTGCGGCGGCGTGCCCAGACCCATCGTGTAGCGGGGCTTGTCGGCGGGCATGAAGGGCGTGGTGGCGCCCACCTGCTTCAACATCTCCGGCTCGGGCTCGCCCACGCTCACCCCGCCCACCGCGTAGCCGGGGAAATCCAGCTCGGCGAGCTGCTCCGCCGCCTCGCGCCGCAGATCGTCGTAGGTCGATCCCTGCACGATCGCGAAGACGTGGTGCCCGGCGCCGAGGAAGCCGTTCTCGGTCGCGATCTCCCTGCAACGCCTCGCCCAACGCAGCGAACGCGCGCAGGCCTCCGCGGTCGCGTCGCGTTCGCAGGGCCAGGGCGGGCACTCGTCGATCACCATCGCGATGTCGCTGCCGAGGTTGGCCTGGATCGTCATGACCTCCCTCGGCCCGAGAAAGAGCTTCTTCCCGTCGAGGTGGCTCTGGAACTCCACGCCGTCGTCGTGCATCTTGCGCAGCTTCGCGAGCGAGAAGACCTGGAAGCCTCCGCTGTCGGTGAGGATGGGGCCGTCCCAGCCCATGAACTTGTGCAGCCCGCCCAGCTCGCGCACGAGCTCGCTCGTGGGGCGGAGATTGAGATGGTAGGTGTTGCCGAGGATGATCTGCGCGCCGAGCTCGCGTAGTTGCACCGGCGATACGCCCTTGACCGTCCCCTGCGTGCCGACCGGCATGAAGATCGGCGTCTCCACCACGCCGTGGCGCGTGCGCAGGCGACCGCGGCGCGCGGCGGTGGCGGTGTCGGTCTTGATCAGGTCGAAATGCGGGACGGGCATCCCCGAAGCCTCCGCCGGCCGCGGCCCGGGGGCCAAGCGGTTTTTCTGCGAGACGGCCCGGCGCCGGTTTGCCAAAGCCCGCGGCCGCCCCAGGCTGCCCGCATTCCCTCCGTGCGCACCTCGTCCGCGTCGCCCCTTCTCCCCCTCTTCGCCGCGCTCTCGCTCGTCGGCCTGGCCGCGCTCTGGCCGGCCCGGCGCGAAGCGTCCCCGGCCCCGCTTCCGGTCGAGGCGCCGGGACCGCCCGCGCCCGCCACGCCGATGCCGGCGCCGCCCGTCATCCGTGACGACGCCGAACTCGCCCGGCTGCGCGCGGAGATAAAGAACCTGCGCGCGGAGCTGGAAACCGCCCGCGGCTCGCTGGACAAGAACCAGGAAACGCTCGCCCGGACCACGCGCGAGCTTGAGCGGCTCCGACGTCCGCTCGACGTCGACATGGCCAGCGCCACCCTTCGCGCCAACCTGGCCCCCGGCGAAGGCGTGGTCACGGGCGGCTACCGACTGCCCGACGGCACCCGCCTTTTCGCCTTCGTCGAGACCGACGCCCGCGCCGAGGGCGGCATCGGCGTGGAGAGCCGCTTTTTCGCGGTGCCGGAGGAGCTGGTTCAACCGCTCGGCCTGCAAACACTGTCCACCGAGGCGGCCAACACGCTTCAGCACGGCGAGGTCTGGATCCGCGACGAACTGCGCGAGATCACCGGCGTCCTCGCGCAAATGCCCGGCGCCCGCCTCCTCGCCTCCGGCGACACCGCCATCCAGCCCGGACAACCCGGCGAGCTCGCGCTCCCGTCCCGCCCCGGCGATCCTCCCCTGTCCCTGAACGTGAACGCCATCTACGACGAACGCCGCAACCTCGACCTCGAGCTCCGGGTCGAATCCGCCCCGGCCGAAAGCGCGGAATCCGCCGCCACGCCGTCCGAAGCCTCGGCTCCTTGAGCGGGGAGTCCCCCGCCGGCGCGCCCGCCGCGCATCGTCACCCCCACGGCCATGTCCTCGCCGCGGACCGCGGCGCTTTCATCGGGACGGACAGGGAAGCCCATCTGTTCAAGCCCCCCGCGTCGCGCGGTGGGTGGCGCGGCTTCGGAGCGCTCCGCGCCTCGCCGAGCACCAGGGAAAGGCTTCCGCGTCGTCTTGAACCGCCCCCACGCGAGCGTCATGCGGCGCCGCGGCGGAGTCCTGCGTCGTTGCACTTTCGTATCTGCGTGAAACTGCCCCCTCGGCACGAGGCGCGAAATGGGCGAGATTTGCGCTAATACCCTTACGGCGCAGGCCGCCCAAGCCTCGCGGTTCGCGAGCCCCGGCCCTTCCCTGCTCCCCCGCCCCCGATGACGCGCCTGCTCGATCCTATTTTCCGCCGCCTCGCCGCCCTTTTCCCGTGTTGCGGCCTCGCGCTCGGATTCCTGCTCGCGTGCGCGGCGCCGCTCTCCGCCCAGCTGCCCCTCTCCGGCGATTACGGCATCCACGACCCCTCGACCCTGATCAAGGAGGGCAACCGCTACTACACCTTCGGCACCGGCGACGGCATCCGCATCCTGTCCTCCACCGACATGCGCGCCTGGACCGCGAGCCGGATCTTCGCCACCCCGCCGGACTGGACCACCCTCGCGGTCCCCAGCTTTACCGGCACTTTCTGGGCGCCCGACGTCGCCTATTTCAACGGTCGCTACCACGTCTACTACTCGGTCTCCAACTGGGGCACCATCGACTCCGCCATCGGTCTCGTCACCACCCCGACCTTGGCCAACCCCGTCTGGACCGACCAGGGCAAGGTCGTCCAGTCCGACGCCTCCTGGGAGGTCACGGCCGACACCGACTACACCCAATACAACTGCATCGACCCCAGCGTGCTCGTCGACACCGACGGACGCGTCTGGCTCATCTTCGGCTCCTACTCGAACGGCATCGTCGTGGCCGAGATCAACCCCCTCACCGGCAAACGCCTCAACACCACCGCCACGCGCATCGCCAACAACGGCCCGGTCTTCTTCAGCAACACCACCGAGGGCGCCTACGTCTACAAGCGAGGCGGCTACTACTACCTCTTTCTCAACTTCGGCGGCTGCTGCTCCGGCACCAGCAGCACCTACAACATCCGCGTCGGCCGCTCCTCGAGCGTCACCGGCCCCTACCTCGACAAAAACGGGGTCAACATGCTAAACGGCGGCGGCACCCTGCTCCTCGACAGCACCGGCCGCCACCTGGGCCCCGGCCACGCCGGCATCTTCCAGGAAAACGGGCGATTCTGGTTCAGCCACCACTACTACGACGGCGTCCAAAACGGCGTCGCCCTCCTCGGCATCCGCGAGCTCGTCTGGGGCGCCGACGGCTGGCCCGTCGTCCGCGGCGACTGGGGCACGCGCTACGCCTTCGACATCGACGGCCGCGAACAAACCGGCCAATACGCCGCCACCCTCGCCGGCGGCGCATCCGTAACCACGGATTCGATACGCGGAAAAATCCTTGCCCTCGCCGGCTCCGGCCAGCACGCCACCCTGCCCCTCTCCGTCGCCAACGCCCGCGGCTTCTCCGCCTGGGTGAAGTGGAACGGCGGCGCCGCCTGGCAGCGCATCCTCGACTTCGGCGCCGACACCTCGAACTACCTCTATCTGACCCCGAGCACCGCCGCCGGAAAGCTCCGCTTCGCCATCGCCAAGGGCGGATCGGAACAGATCCTCGAGGCGCCCTCCGCGCTCCCCGTCGGCCAGTGGTGCCACGTCGCCGTCACCCTCGACGGCTCCCGCGGCGTGCTTTACCTGAACGGCGCCCCCGTCGCCTCCGGCGCCATCACCGTCCGTCCCTGGGAGCTGCTCGCGCGCAATCTCTACCTCGGCCGCAGCCAGTTCTCCACCGATCCCTACTTCAGCGGCTCGATCGACGATTTCCGCGTCCACGGCCGCGCGCTCGGCGGCGGCGAGATCGCGCAGCTCGCCGGAGTCCAGGTCGGCGGCACGCGCAGCGTCGCCTACTGGAACTTCGAGGAGGGCTCCGCCAACGCCTACGTCCCCTACGCCCCGTCCGCCGCCGGCGCCTACGACGGCTCCGTCCGCGACGTCTCCGGCAACGGCAATCCGCTCTCCGCCTGGTCGACGGGCTGGGCCTGGTATCGCGCCGCCTCCCCCGCCGCGACGACACCCTTCACCGGCCTCGCCAACACCCTCGCCCTTCAAAATTCCAACGCGTTCCCCGCCCTCTCCGCCATCGGCACCTCGCTCACGTCCTGGCTGCCGACCCGCTGGACGATCGAGGCGGCGATCCGCCCCGACGCCGTCGACACCTACCAGACCTTCGTCGGCCGCGACAGCCAGGGCGCCTACGCCGCCAACCCCGCCCTCTCCGCCCTCTACTTCTCCGTGCGCCCCGGCGGCGTGCTGGCGATCAGCTTCACCGACGCCGCCGGCAACAACTGGAACCTCGAATCCGTCGCCGGCGCCATCGCGCCCGCCCAATGGCAGGCCGTCGCCGCCAGCTCCGACGGACGCGCCCTGCGGCTCTACCGCCGCAACCTCTCCGCCGGCGAGGCCGCCTACGCGCTTCTCGGCACCCTCGACATCTCCGCCAGCGCCAACCCCGCCCTCGCCCTCGGCGCGGGCGACGGAGCCACCTGGGACCGGGGCGTCTTCACCGTCGGCCGCGGCCTCTTCAACGGCGCCCACGCCGACCGCTTCCTCGGCCACCTCGACGATGTCCGCCTCTCCGACGCCGCGCTCGCCCCCTCGGAGTTCCTCTACCGCCCCTCTCCCACCGTGGCCCATTGGAACTTCGAGGAGGGCGCGGCCAACACCTACGTCGCCTATTCCCAACCCGCCGCCGGCGCCTACGACGGCGCCATCCGCGACATCTCCGGCAACGCCAACCCCCTTTCCCCCTGGAGCGCCAACCTCCACTGGTATCGCGCCGTGGTCCCCTCGTCCGTCACCCCGCGCACCGGCCTGGCCAACACCCTCGGTATCCAAAACGCCAACACCGTCCCCAGCCTGTCCGCCATCGGCACCTCGCTCACCGCCTGGAACCCGAGCGAGTGGACCCTCGAGGCGGCCATCAGGCCCAACGGCGTCACCGGTTACCAGACCTTCGTCGGCCGCGACAGCCAGGGGGCAAACGACGGCAACCCCGCCCTCTCCGCCCTCTACTTCTCGGTCCGCCCCAATGGCGTTCTCGCGCTCTCCTTCACCGACGGCGACGGGCAAAATTGGAACCTCGAGTCCGCGACCGGCGCCGTCACGGCCGGCCAGTGGCAGGCCGTCGCCGCCAGCTCGGACGGCGACACCCTGCGCCTCTATTCGCGCAACATCGGCGCCGGGGCGACCGCCTACGCGCTCCTCGGCACCCTCGACATCTCCGCCGACGCGAATCCCTCGCTCTCCACCGGCGCCGGCGACGGCTCCGCCTGGGACGCGGGCGTGATCACCGTCGGCCGCGGCCTCTTCAACGGCGCCCACACCGACCGCTTCCTCGGCTACCTCGACGACATCCGTCTCAGCTCCGCCGCCCTAGCTCCCGAGGCGTTTCTCTACTCCATCCCCCCGCTCGCCGCCCCCTCCGGTCTCGGCGCAGTCGCCGGCAACGCCCAGATCTCGCTCGCCTGGAGCCCCGTCTCCGGCGCCACCGGCTACCGCGTCAAGCGCTCCACCGTCGCCGGCGGCCCCTACGCCACCATCGCGAGCGGGATCGGCGCGACCACCTACACCGACGCCTCCCTAACCAACGGCGCCACCTACCGCTACGTCGTCAGCGCGATCAACAGCCTCACGGAAAGCCCCGACTCCCCCGAGGTCTCCGCCACTCCGCTCTCGCCCGCCCAGAGCTGGCGCCAGCTCCATTTCGGAACCATCGCCGCGACCGGCGACGCCGCCGACCACGCCGACCCCGACGGCGACGGCGTGGTGAACCTGCTCGAACGCGCCTTCGGCGGCTCGCCCTTGGTCGCCGAGGCCGACCTCGTTCCCGTGGTCGACGGCGCCGCCCCGACCCTGAGCCTCGTCTACCGCCGCGCCGCCGCCGCGACCGATCTCTCGTTCACCGTCCAGGAGACGACGGATCTGTCGGCCGCCTGGACGACGGCGACCGGGAACTCCCAGATCGTGCAGGATGCGAACGGCGTCCAACGCGTCCGCTTCACCCGCCACCTCGGCTCCGGCGCGCGCCTCTTCCTCCGCGTGTTCGTCACCGCCCCCTGAGCCGCCGCCCATCCCGACGCGGACTCCCGCGTGAACAACCACGGCCCGCAAAGCCCGCCGGGATCGGACGTCGGATTCCGGGCCGCCCCATCGCGCGTCCGCTTCCGGGCGCGATCCACCAAAACGAAAAACGGCCGCCCGAAGGCGGCCGTTCGCACGTGAACACGGGTCTTCGCCTTCAGCGACGACGACGGACAAAACCGAGACAGCCGGCGATCACGCCGCAAAGGGCCGCGTAACTCGAGGGCTCCGGGATCGGCGCGCCCACCGTCACCGTGACATCACCCAGACTGCCGCCCGCCGGATTGGCGTTCAGCCCGGACACCATGAATCCCAATTGCAGAATTTTGCCTTGGTGCGTAGAGAGATCGGCCGAGAGGTCGAAGGACGAGCCGGATGACAGGTTCGATGTTTGAAACACATCCAGCGAGTAGCCGTTTCCAGGATTGAGGACCTTGATGAAGGCCGACGCGCTGTATCCGCTCGCCAAAGTGTAGCTGTCGATGACTCCGGAGAAATTGACCGAGTTCGTGGCGATGGAAGTCGTCTCCACAAACGTGTTCGCCTCCATGAATTTGTTACCCAGGGCGCCATTCGCCCAATAGCCGTTGGCCGAGTCGTAGGTGTTGAAATTCGGCTCAAGAATCAACTTGTCGCCGACGTAGGTGCCGGTGTTCGAGATCGCGACCGTCGTCTTCAGATCGCCCAGGCCCCACGGGTTGCCCCACAGATAGCCGCCCTGCGAGCCGGAGTTGTTGTCGAACACGTTCATGTAGCCTGTCCAGCCCTCGGCGCGGGCGACGGAAACGAAGAGCCCTAAGGTCGAGATCAGGGCGAAGAGCGAAGACTTCTTGGTCATATTAGTTGGGGTTGGGTTTTTTTGTGGCCGACTTCTTTTTTGCTTTAAAAAAGCCGGGGGTGACCCTTTTGTGTTACATAGAATTGCATTCGTCAAGTTTTTTGGAACAGGCGCCGATCAGTCCGATTTCAGCGCCGTCAACCCCACCCCACCCATGAAGACCCACCCGCGGACGCTTCGACGCGCCTTCACGCTGATCGAGCTCCTGACCGTCATCGCCATCATCGGCATCCTCGCCGCGATCATCATCCCCACCCTCTCCAGCGTGCGCCAGACCGCCCACGCCTCCGTCTGCCTGTCCAACGTCCGGCAGATCGCCATGGCCTGCACCGTCTACGCCAACGAAAACAAAGGCCGCCTGCCAGACGCCGGCGTCGGCTCCGATCCGCTCTGGGCCCGCACCCTCTCCTCCTACATCAACGCGCCCGCCAGCCAGAAGTCGTCCATCTTCGTCTGCCCGGGCTCCGCGATTCCGGTCGAAGAATCCAGCAACCCCTACAGCTCCACCAACCCGACCGGCGACATCGTGCTCACCTACGGCATGCACGCCGGCCTGATGCCGCGCGGCCAGACCGCGCTCGTCATGAGCCAGGTCAAACGCCCGAGCGAAGTCATTCTCGTCGCCGACATGTGCCAGGATCCTAACAACAAGGGCTGGACACCCAACTCGATCGAGCAGCCTTCAATCTTCGCCTCCCAAAGCGGCGGCCGCGGCGGCTCGGTGAATCTCGACGACGTCATCAGCACCGCCACCGACGACGACACCGGCAACAACAAGTGGATGCGCTACCGCCACAAGGGCCGGGTCAATGTCGGGATGATCGACGGCCACGCCACCTCCTTCAGCAAAGGCCAGATCAAGAACCGTCACGTCATCTACGGCGAGTAGGCCGCCCCGCCCACCCGCTCGCGATCCGCCTAGCTCCGCCTCTCTTCGCCCCCACCCCCGATGAACCCCCTTCTCTCCAAAACCCGCGCGCTCCTCGCGCTGGCCTTGGCCGGCGCCTGCGCGCACGCGACCTACGCCGCCACCAGCACGCTTCTCGACCTCAACTTCAACGGCGCCGGCACCGGCTACGCCGGCTGGGGCTCGACCGCGCTCACCGGCACGCCCGGCAACGGCGTGTCCACGATCCACCCCACGCTCCCGACCGACGCCGGCTTCGCGAGCCCCCTCTTCGCCACCGCCCCGACCAGCGGCTACCTCGCGCTCACGCCCAACGCCTCCGCCGTCACCACCACCACCTACTACGGCGGATGGGCGTCCAACGTCACGCTCGCCACCATCAACAGCCCCTACACCGCGGGTGGCCTCGGCCAGGGCGACCTCTCCAAGATCGCCTACACCGCGCGCGTTCGCGCCCGCGGCATGCCCGCCAACGGCGCCGTCGTCATCCTCGAGCTCCGCGGCAGCGGCGACAACCCCAACATCCCCACCGCCGGCTACAAACGCATCCGCTTCGAGCCCGTCTTCCTCGCCAACAACGATTGGACCACCATCGGCGGCACCCTCGACACCGCCGGCCTCGCCGCCGCCAAGGGCTCCACCTACGCCTTCCCCGCGTCCGCCGCCCAATACACCGCGCTGGTCGAGGTCAGCGGCTTCAACCAATTCGGGGCCACCGGCTACGTCGCCTACAACACCCCCGCCGGCGTCTCCAACGGAGGTCGCAAGAACCCGGGCTTCGGTTTCACCAGCGGCATCCGCGTCGAGGTGGACGATGTGAAGCTCGTCGTCACCGACCCCGCCACCACCGGCTACGTCGCCGCCACCACGCCCTCGCAGCTCCTGCGCAACGCCGATTTCAACACCGGCGACGCCAACTGGACCTTCTTCGAGGGCGCCTACGTCTCCACCGACGCCTGGAGCGAGGACGGCTCGGCCTTCGCCCTCATCCCCGGCTGGGGCGGAACGCCCTACGCCGGATTCATGCAGAACTCGGTCGCCTTCTCCGCCTCGAACGGCGACTTCTTCACCGCCACCTTCCGCGCGAAGTTCGAGACCAACTACAAGGCCGACCAGACCATCGTCGCCTTCATGGACGGCGGCGGCGTGAACACCTTCCACGCCCTCGACATCAGCGACGAGATCGCCCCCCGCCTCGGCCAATGGCACACCTACCAGGCCACCTTCCGCGCCTCCGCCGCCAACCTCGCGGCGATGAACGGGCTCATGTCGCTCAAGATCCAGCCGCTTGGCCGCGCCGCCAACGGCACCGCCTTCTCCAGCGCCCTGATCGACAACGTCGTCCTCACCCAGGCCGACGCCGCCACCGTCGGCCCGCAGATCGCCGTCAAGGTCGCCGGCGCCACCCGAGCCAACGGCGACACCGCCACCCTCCTCAGCCCCGTCCTCGGCAAGACCACGCCCTACGCGGTGAAGCTGGAAAACCAGGGCGGCCAAAACCTCACCATCAGCGCTCTCACCGTGGGCGGAAACTTCGTCCTCTCCGGCGCCAGCCTCCCGATCGTCCTCGCGCCCGGCGAGAGCCGCCTGGTCACCGTCTCCACCACCCCCGCCGCCCTCGGCGCGCTCGGCGGCACCCTTGCCGTCGTCAGCAACGACAAGGACGCCGCCGACCAATCCATCGCCGTCACCCTCTCCGCCACCGCGATCACGCTCTCCGACGGCTTCGACGGCTCCGCCTCCCTCGACCAGCTCGGCTGGTTCACCTACGCCTCCAGCGCGAATCTCGCCGCCTCCAGCACCTTCACCCAGGCGAACGGCGCCATGGTGATGAACGTCGACTCCTCCGGCGACGACTACCCTTGGCTCTACATCGTCGGCAAACCCTTCGCCTCGCCCGGTCCGCTCGACCTCGCCTCCAGCTCGCTTCAAGTCGCGCTGCGCGCCCAGGGCGTCTACCCCGGCCTTCCGAACAACAAGGTCCAGATCCGTCTCGAATCGCTCAACGCGGCCGGCGGCGTGACCGGCCGGATCGAACTCGGCGCGCCGATCGACGAGACCACCACCGGCGCCGCGCCCGGAAGCGCCGCCTATTTCGCGCCCGACGGCACCCCCGACCGCGTCGCCGTGCTCCTCCCCGAAGGCGGCGGTTTCACCACCGTCGGCGGCTCCCTGGCCGCCACCGGCGTGAACACATCCTTCGACGTCAACGCCCCCGCCTTCCGGCTCGTCGTGCAGATGAGCGACTTCGACTTCGATCTCGACGCGGGCAACATCGTCCAGGTCGATTCCATCGCGCTCACGCTCGGCACCAAACGCTTCGAGCTCAGCAACGGCGGCTTCGAGTCCGACGCCACCGATCCCGCCACCGCCGCCGCCCCCTCGGGCTGGGCCCAGTTCCCCGCCGAGGGCGTGAGCAAGAACGTCGTCGCCGACGGCACCGCGCTCTACAACGCCTCGCTCCAGGGCGTCGATCCCGTCGCCGTCTCCTCCGCCTACGCCGGCACCAAGGTGCTCAAGGCGTATGGACAAAACTACTACGCGGGCGGCGTCTGGCAGGGCCCGAGCCAGACCGGTGTCGTCTACCAGGAGTTCTCCACCCTCGACAACGCCTCGCTCGCCGCCGGCGCCGTCCTCCACGCCCGCGGCGTCGCCAAGGTCCTCTCGATCGACCCGCTCACCGGCGGCTCCGGCTTCCGCTACGGCTTCAAATACCTCGACGCCTCCAACCAGGAGATCGGCCGCGACGTCACCACCGTCGGCGCCGGCACCCTGACCGCCGACCAGTGGAGCGCCCTCGTGGTCAACGGCACCGTGCCCGCCGGCGCCGCCAAGGTGCAGCTCATCTCCGAGTTCGTGCAGAACGCCGCCACCGACGGCGGCTCGGTCTACCTCGACGACCTCTCCATCGGCCTGGGCTCCGTCCCCTCGTCCGTCTCGATCGCCGGCACGAACTACCGCCTCGTCTGGTCGGACGAGTTCGACGGCTCCGCGCTCAACCTCGCCCACTGGACGCACGACCTCGGCACGGGGGCAGGCGGCTGGGGCAACAACGAGGTCCAGTCCTACACCAGCTCCGCCGACAACCTCCGCGTCGCCGACGGACGCCTCGTCATCCAGGCGATCAAGAACGGCTCGAACTGGACCTCCGCCCGCATCCAGACCCAGGGCAAACGCGTCTTCAAACACGGCAAAATCGAGTTCCGCGCCAAGCTCCCCGCCGGCCTCGGCCCCTGGCCCGCCGCCTGGATGCTCGGCTCCAACATCGACACCGTCGGCTGGCCCGCCTGCGGCGAGATCGACGTCATGGAGTGGAAGGGCTCCGCGCCCACCGTGGTCGGCCATGCCACCCACTCGACCGCCCGGCACGGAGACAACGCCGTCTCCCTCGCCGCCGCCGTCGCCGGCCCCTCGTCCGACTTCCACACCTACGCCGTCCTCTGGGAACCCGGTCGGGTGACGTTCAGCGTGGACGGCGCCACCACCGGCACCTGGTCCACCGTCGAGAACGGCGACCCCTTCGAGAAGGAGTTCTTCCTCCTGCTCAACCTCGCCATGGGCGGCAACTACGTCGGCAACTTCATCGACCCCGCGCTCACCTCCGCCACCTACGAGGTCGACTACGTCCGCGTCTACCAGGCGCCCGCCGCCCCCGCGCTCAACGGCTACCAGACCTACCTGCAGGGCCTGGGGCTCTCCACCTCGCTCGCCTTCAACGACGACGCCGACTCCGACGGCGTGCCCGAGGGCATCCGTTACGCCTTCGGCGGCGCCGGCCCGGGCCTTGGTTCCGCCACCGCCACGCTCGCCCGCAACGGCGACTCCTACACCTACACCTTCGATCTCCGCACCGACGCCGCCCTCACCGTCACGCCCCAGATCAGCTACGACCTCGCGAGCTGGGCCGTCGCGGCCGATTACACGCTCACGACCGCCACCGGCGCGCCGACCGGGTTCACCCGCCGCGTGCTGACGGTGAACGCCACCACGGCCCCCCGCGTATTCTTCCGGCTCGGCGTCTCAAACTGAGGCGTCATCAACCGCGTCCCGTCCATCTACAGCGGATGGACGGACGCCCGTGGCGCCAGTCGCCGAGAACCCGCCACGCACGGGCGCGGAAATCGCCCATCCACCACGATCCCGGCCATCATCCGGGCTCGGCGGAAAATCCACCGCGGACTTGTCCGCGACCTCCGACCAACGGGCTCCGTGCCTTCGCGACTAGCCCCACCCGCACCCGGCGCAACGGCGGAGCCGTTTCGTCTCAGGACCCCGTTCGTCAGCGCGCCGCACGCGGCGGCGCGATCGTCTCGCCCGACCGCAGGCTGCAATCGAGAAGGATGTGCTGCGGCACCTCGAAACGCTTGCGCACCATGTCGCCGAGTCGTTTCGCCCCGATGATGCCGATCTGCCGGTAGGGAATCTCGATCGTGCTCAACACCGGCAGGCCAGGCGGGCGCGCGATGCCGTCGAAGCCCGTGATAGAAACGTCCCGAGGCACCTCCACGCCACGCGCCTTCAGCCAAGGAATCAATTCATAGGCCTGGTGGTCGGCCGCGCAGATGAAGGCCGTCACGCCCTCGCGGATCAGCCGCAGCACCTGCTCGTTTGCCCGCTCGATCGCCGCCTCGTCGACGCCATCCGCCAGCACGCAGTCCTCCAGACGCGGCTTCAGGCCGAGCGTGGTCAGCTTTTCCAGATACGCGCCGTATCGCCGCAACGCCCAACTCGCCTCGACCGAGTATTTCCGGGTATGGAAGCCGATACGCCGATGCCCCGCCTCGTGCAGCGCGTCGACCAGACGGCTTACCCCGCGATGATGGTCGACGTCCACGCAGTTCAGCGGCGCGGTGCCATACTGCTCGACCAGCGAGACCACCGGATAAGTGGCCATCAACTCGTCCACCGTCGCGCGCGGGAAGGGATAGATCAACAACACGCCCTTCCACTTCCGCCTCCGCGACGACGCGATCTCCTGATAGGACGAGGCGTCCAGATCCGAGCCGCCGGAGTGCACATAGTGCAGATCCAGCGAGGTATCGACCGTGCGGAAATATTCCGTAACCCCGATCAGGATCTGCTGCCCCGGGTTGTCGTAGAGCGTGTTCTCGAAGTTCGGCAGATCGACGCAGACCAGGGTTCCGACCATCAGCTTCTGCAGCTTGGGCGTATGCGCCCGCGGCTTGGAGTTCTCCATGTGCGAATAGTTCATCCGCGACGCCAAATCGAACACCTTGGCCCGTGTCTCCGGACTGATCCCCGGGTGGTTGGTGAAGCACCGCGAAACCGTCGCCCGGGACAACCCGAGCTGCGTGGCGATCTCCTGCTGGCTGGCGCTTCCTTTGCTCATTTCGACCATGCGCTAAATAGCGGCAACATGGATGCAACCGAAAATCCGGTAAAAGCTCATGTCATGATGTAATTTTACCTTGTCTGAAATAAATATGCGCCTCTTTTTGCTGTGCAACTAAATGCAACATGTCGCGGCTTTTTCGCCGCCCGTCTTCGCGCTCAAATGCACTCCGCAACCACCTCGATCGTCAGCCTGGAAGCCGGTCCGCGTCACACCTGGAGCCTGCTGCGAAACGGCTCCCCCCTGACCGTCCGCGGCGTCGGCGGCGAAGGCCGCCCCGACCTGCTCGCCGCGCTCGGCGGCAACGCCTTTCGCACCTGGCACACCGACGGTCCGCGCGTGCTCGACGAGGCCCATTCCGCGGGCCTCGTGGTCATGGCGGGCCTGAGCGTCGGCCACGAGCGCCACGGCTTCGACTACGCCGACACGCGCCGCGTCGAGCGCCAGCGCGCCGAGATCCTCGCCACCGTGCGCTGCCTCCGCGACCACCCGGCCTTGCTGATCTGGGGCCTCGGCAACGAGACCGAGGGTTTCGAGCGCCCCGAGGGGAATCCGCTCGTCTGGCGCGAGCTCAACACGCTCGCCCGCCTAGTCAAAGCCGAGGATCCCGTCCATCCCGTAGCCATCGTGATCGCGGGGCCGGGAGAGCAAAAACTCGCCTCCTTCCAACGCCACTGCCCCGACGTCGACATCCTCGGAGTCAACGCCTACGGCGACGCGCTCCTGATCCCGGACGCCCTCGCCCGCGCCGGTATCACCCGCCCCTTCATCCTGACCGAGTTCGGACCGACCGGCCACTGGGAGGTTCGCCAAACCCCCTGGGGCGCGCCGATCGAGCCGAACAGCCGGGAAAAATACCGGAGCTATCTCGACACCCACCGCGACGTGCTCGCCCGCGCCCCCGGCAACTGCCTCGGCAGCTTCGCCTTCCTCTGGGGCCACAAGCAGGAGGTCACGCCGACTTGGTATGGCATGTTTCTGCCCAGCGGCGAAAAGACGCCCGCGGTCGACGCGATGGCGCTGGCCTGGACCGGCGAGGAGCCGGAAACCCCTTCTCCGCACATCCTCGAGCTCGTGTCGCCCTTGGCCGAGGCGACGGTCGACCCCGGCTCCCTGCACGAGATATCCGCGCGGATCTCGGCCTCGCCGCTGCCGCTCGCGCTCGAGTGGCGCGTCCTCGAGGAAAGCCGCGACCGCAAGATCGGCGGCGACCCCGAGAGCGTTCCGCCCGAATGGTCGCGCAACGTCGAGCCGCTGCCCGGCGGACGCTGCCGCGTGACCGCGCCCGTCACGGCCGGCGCGTATCGACTTTTTCTCTACGCGCGAGACGGCCGAGGCGGAGGCGCCGCCGCCAACTTCCCTTTCCGCGTGGCGTAAAGCCGACCGGGACCGGCGCGGGGCCGAAGACCGCCCCCACCCTCTCCGCGTCGCCCCGACGGCGGGGCATCCGGCCGGCGAAAGGCCGCCAAACGCCCCGACGGAGGCCTAGAAATCCACCTCCAGCCCGACGATCGCGCCGTCGCGTGCCATCAGCGACGCCGCCTCCTCGCGTGGCAGGATCCGATCCGCGAAGTTCCGCACCGAGCCGTCGCGAAGACGCACCCGCAGCCCGGCCGGCGCCCGATCCGCCGTCCGGCGATACAACACCGGCACGCCGCAGAGCGTGAAGCCGAGGCCGCCCGCGGGCACCTCGATCGAGCCCTCCCCGCCCGCCTCGCCCGCCGGCGAGAAGACCAGCGGCTTCGACGCGAACTCCGCCGCCTCCACCCGCGCCGGCTCGAAGCGGATCCCCCCCGCCTCGAATTCCAACCCGAGCTCCGACAGACGGGTGATCAGCTCCTCCTTCACCTGGCCCGTCATTCCCGGCTGCTGCGCCCCGGCGTGCCCCGGCGTATGCGAATAGGGATCGGTGGGAAACGCGCCATACACGCGCGCCGTCTTGCGGTAGCCGAGCCCGTCGCGGATCTCGCGATAATGCGCCGCCAGCTCGGCCGCCGCCGCATCCCCCGCGCGCTCCGCCGCGACTTGGTTTTCCCGCACCGCGACCAGCAGCTTCGCCACCATGTGCCAATAGATGCAGCCCAGCCCTTCGTAGCCGAACATCGAGCTGCTCCGCCCGGTGAACTCGCGATGCCGGAAAACCTCCTCGTAGGCCGCCTTCACCGCCTCGGCCGTGGGCGCGTCCGCGCCGACCTCGTCCAGGCGCCTCTTCAACGCGTCGCCGTTGACGAGATCCGGATGGAAACGCGCCACGCCCGCCGCATCCCGCAGCACCACGCGACCGTCCCCGCGCCGCAACAGCTCCGCCATCGGCGACCGGTCCGCGACCAGCGCCTCCGGGATCGCGTTGCGCGCCAGAAAGCCGGGCGCCGCGCGATCCGGATACAAAAGGTAGCTGTGCTGGTCAGGTCGATACAGCGGACTCGTCCGCAAGGCCCGCAACAGCGCCGCCGCCTCGTCGGGCTTGAGCAAACCCGCGCCCAGGATGGCCGCCTGGCCTTCCAGCATCGGGGCCAGACGCCCGACCGAGAGCCCCGCAGGCTCCTCCGTGAAGCGAAGCAGGTTATACGCGTGCCACAGACCGTCCGGGCGCCGGTTGGCCAACAGCGACTGGTCGACCAGGGCGAGGGCGCGCCCGACGAAGCGTCCGAGCGCGCCCGGATCGACCTCCTCGGCCCGCCCCGGACCCTCGCGATACACGCGCTCGCGATGCCGCGCGCCCACCGCGCCGACCGCGTCGACGAAGGCGCGCCGGCTCGCGTCCGTCCAGGAGCCGCCGGCGACAATCTCCGCCCGCGCCAAGAGCTCCGCGTCGAGCTCGCGCAAAAAAGCCGCCACCGCCGCGCTCAGACGCAGCGGGCCGGAGCCCAGCGCGGGCAGCAGCTCTTCCCGCAGGTGGGCGAGATAGCGCCGCAGGTGGGCCAGCGTCACCACCGAGAGCCCGTTGCCGACCAGCGCGTTGTTGGCGTCGTTCCACTCCGGCCGCTGGGTGTTCATCCAGATGCCGCCCTCCGGAACGAGGTTCGAGATGCGCACGAGCGCGAGCAACAGCAGCTTCTCCGCGAGATTGACGTGCAACACGCGGCCGCCGGGTCCCGCCAGCAGACGCGCGTCCGTGCCGATCTCGCGCTCCCGCGCGAGCGCCCGCGTGTGCGCCTCGTGGTCGAAGCGGATGGTGGAGCGCGGATCCGCCCGCAGCCTCTCATATCCAGCTATCCGATACGGCACGTCCGCGAAGCAGAACAGCTCCCGGCGCAGCAGGCCGGCCAGGCGCCCCGGATGAAACCGCGCCGACCATTCCAGCAGGCGCAGGAGATAAACCGCCTGATGGTCGCCCCAGTATCCGATCGAGGCCCAGGGGTCCTCCGGCTCCGGGGCCTCCCAATCGATCCCCGCGCGGGAGATGCGGTAGGGATTGTATCCGTCCGCGGTCGAGGCGTTGACGAAGCGTGCGATCACGCTTTCGCAAAACTCCGGGTAGGCGAGGCAGAGCGCCTCCCAGTTTTGAAAGATGTCCCGCCAGTTCCCCTCGTGATCCAGCACCCGCGCGCCCTGCGCATTCCGCACCCGGATGCTGAAACGATTCCAAGGCCGGCTCGGGTCGCCATGGCGCCGGCTGAAGGTCAGCGGCAGGTGCTCGCGGGCCAGCCGCGCCAGGTCGAGGTCGCCCGTCGCCTCCGCACGCGACAGCAAATCCTCGCGCGACAGTCGTTCCGGCAAGGCGGCCAGCCATTCGGCGTGGCGGCTGGCCGCCAGCCGGTTTCTCACCCGCACCGCGTCGGCGAAGTCCGGCCCGTCGATGTCGCGACCGAAAGCGAAGATCCCTCCGCGCATGATGTTGAACAGGGTGTTGGCGAAATGATGCGCCGTCGCGACCTCGTCGCCTCCGGCCTGCACGCCGTCCGCCGCGCCCACCAACGCGCGCAGCCGCCGCCGCGACTCGGTCATCGCATCGTCGAGCTCGCGCCACGCTCCGCCAGAGCGCAGCGCGAGGACTCTCTCGCTCACCTGCGCCTGAGTTCGGTCGGTGTCGATCACCAGCCGCCAGCGGCGCGACTCGCCCGCCCCCAGCTCCAGCTCGCCGCACAACGCATAGGCCGCGCGCACGCCGCGAACCGTGTCGATCCGCTGCGTCTCCCGCCCTCTCGCAAAGGCCTCGCAGGCGTCGGGAGCGAGCGTGATGACCGCCTCCGCCCAGCCCTCCGACCACACGGTCGTGGCCAGCAGCGACTCCATCGGGACCGCGCGGTCCACGATGCCCGCCGCGAGAGCGAAAATCGCGAGCGAGGAACCCTCCGCGCGCTCGGCCTGCTTATACGCGTCGGCCAGGCAGGAGAACTCGTTCTGCAGCCGACGCGACACGCCGGGCGTCATGAGATTTCGCACGCCATCGAGGACACGCGCGCGTCGCTTCGCGGAGCCGATGTTCTCGATTTCGGTCAGGCGCACCAAGCCGTGGGCGTCGGTCGCGGTCCAGCCCTGCCGGCAAACCAGCCCGAGCCCGGGGTTCACCTCCTCGAACCAGATCCGGTCGCCCTCTAGACTCTTGTAGAGATGACGCCGGATCCGCTGCACCCGCGGCCCGTGCATGCTGAAGGGCTCCCACAAAACCGGCCCGTCCTCGGTCTCGACCCAAAGCGCGGCGCAGCCGCCGGTATGTCCGATCGAATCGTAGATCCGGTCGACGGTCTGATAAGGGAAAAACGCGTGCTCGGCGTCGCCCCGTCCCGCGCTCAGCCCGCCATTGCTGGCGATGAAAAGCCAGACATCGCTCGGGCTGGTCACGCTCATGAAAAAGGTCGGCATCCGGTCGACGTCGACGATCCGGTAGTAGCGCCCGTCGGGGCGATCCACGAACCCGTCGGCGACGGGTTCCGATGCGGGGGACGGGGACGAGACGCAAGCGGAGGCGGGGCTCATGGAGTGGGGACGGGGGATTCGACGAAAAAGGGGAGGTTCTCCGCGCTCGCGCCGCCCCGGCCGTCGCGAACGACCAGAAACAACCGGTAGGCGCCGGGCCGGGTCGGGGCCAGGAACTCGAGCTCGCCGCCTTCCGCGCGCATCTCGCCGCCCTCCACCCGCGGCGGCTCGGCCTCGCGGTCGCCGCCCTCGCGCCGGTCGCGGCTCTCCTCCATCACGAACCACTCCGCCTTCCAGGCGTCGCCCTCAGGATCGGTGATCCGCGCGCGGGCGCGTTGACGCGAACCGGGCGCGACTTTCGCGAGCCGCGCGGCGGACTCGAGAGATTCGATGGACGGGCAACGGTTCTCCGGCCAACGCCCGCCCCACACCCGCGCCATCGCGTCGACGGAGGGCAATTTTTCTCCGCTGCGCAAAAACATGCCATACCAAGTGCCGGTGGTCTCCTGCTTCGCGCCCCATACAAACGCGAAGGTGCCCACGCAACGCCCGCGCCCGTCGCGCAACACCTGCTCGTGGGTCGCCGCGTAACGCGCGGCCTTGGCCGCGCTCGTCGGCTCGATCGGCGCTCCCCAAGGCGCCTGCGCGACCTCCCAATGCCCGAGCGGGCCAAACTCGGCCAAGATAAAGGGCTTCGTCCAACCCGCTTCCACCAAAGCGGCGCCTAGGCCGGGCGCGCTGCCGTAGGCGTTGACGCCGAGGACATCGATAGAGGGCACGAGCTCGCGGATCTGCTCCACCTCCGCCCGCTCGCCGACCGCCACCACCATACACACGGGATGATCCGGATCCTCCTCCTTGATGATTTTGGCCAGCTCCTCCAGCTCGCGAAAAATCCGGCGGCTCGATTCCGCCCCGGGCGGACCTTCCATCTCGTTGCCCAAGCCCCAGACCAGCAGCGCGGGATGCGCGCGATGCTTTCGCACCGTCGACCGCACCGCCTCGCGTTGCCGCGCCACTTGCGCCTGATCGCCGTAGTCAAAGCCGTGCCGCTCGTGTCCGATCCAAAGCCCGGCCATCGCGGTCAGTCCCTGCTCCGCCACGCGATCCAGCAAGGGCGCCTCGCCCACCTTGGGCTCCAACTGGTCCGCGCCCCAGGTGCGAACCGTCGTCGCGCCCAACCGCTTCGCCAAAACCAGATCCGCGTGCCCGCCGACACCCTTGATCACATAGGGCGAACCATCGCGGGTCAGCGCCCAGCCCTCGTCCTGCTCCACCACCCGCACCACCGCGGCCAGACCGGACGCCACCGAAAGGACGCCCGCCGTCGCGACTCTCAAAAGCCGCCCGCACCGCCCAAACCATCGCAGGGTAGAAAGCGAAAGCGCCATGCACGAAACCAACGTGAAACGGCCTGCGAATGACAAGTTAAATTGCATATTATTGCATTGATTATGGAGCGCTGTTTTTCTGCCTTCGTGCATTCGTCCGCTCTCCGCCGGCCCCGGGACTAAGGGCGCCCCGGGCGGAAACACACCGCCTCGCCCGCGCATGCGCCGAGCTCGCGCGGCCGCAAAGCGAGCTTCGGCTTCCGCGCCTGATCCCACAGGCCCCAGTGGTCGTCCGCGTTTTTCCACGGCTCATCGAAGGCGGAAAAGTAGAACATCGCCGCCGGCCGCGAAAAACCATCGCCGGGCGCGTCGCCTTTCTCGCCGTAGGCCCAGGCCATCATGTCGGCGAAATACCACGCCTGGTTCACCGGATGAGCCTCGTGGGCGGCGAAGTTCCTCACCTTGGCCTCCGCCACGAAGGCGGTGGGCCGGGTTTGCCAGCCGGTCTCGCCGATCACGATCGGAATGCGGCGGCCAGCCGCGTCGAGGGCCGCGCGCACCGCGGCGAAATTCGCCCGCGCGTAGGCGGCGGCCGCGTCCATCATCGCCCGCGCGCGCCGCTCCTCGGACGCGTCGATCTGGCGAAAATCCCAGAGCTCAAAACCCGCGTCCCAATACGCATAGGTGTGCACCGAGGCATAGTCGATCTGCCCCCAGACCCGCGCCACCTCGCTGTCGGGCGAAGCGGCGTAGGGCGCCCAGTTGTCGTTCACCGTCACCGGCTGCCGCACCCGTCCTCGCACCTCGCGGACGTAGGCGACCAGGTCCCCCGGCGGCACCGCCACGAAGGACCAACCGACCAGCGTCTCATTGCCCACGCTGACCGCGACCACGAGGTCGGGATGCGCGTTGGCCAGGGCGATTGCCCCCTCGATCTCGGCGGTGTTCGCCTCGCCCTTCTCGCGCCGCGACCCGCTCAGGTAGGCGCCGAGCTGCACGCGGATATCGAGCCCGGCCTCGGCGATCGTCTCCACGATCGCGCGTCCATGGGCTCCGGAACCATAGACGCGGATCAGGCCGAAGCCTTCCGCCCGCAGCAACCGGAGATCCTCCAATATCTCGGCGCGACCCGGATGACGCCCCGCCTCCGGACTCTGCCCCGCGCGGTAACCCGAATAGGCGATCGCCTTGCGCGCCCACACCGCGGGATCCAAGGGACGCGGATCGCGGATAGGCGCCACCGCGTCGGCCTGCGTCTCCACACCCGCGGCCGATGCGACCGCGCCGAGCGTAAACGCGCACATGAGCGCGCCCAGCGCCCGCCGGACGCCCCTGAGACCAAGCTGGACGAAGTCCATGGCAGCCTCCTCAGACGACGCCACGACGCGCCTCGAGCTCGGCGCGCACCGACCGGGCCTTTTCCTCGGTGATCGAGTAGGCCGATATCGCCCAGATCGCCAGCGCCGAGGTCGCGATCGGCACACACACGTCGAGCAGGCGCATCCAAAACAGGGCCTGCTCGGACTGCGCCCCGCCCAGCTTCACGTCGAAGCCCGTCACATTGAGCAGAAAGCCCGAAAGCCCGAGCGCCAGCGCCATGCCCAGCTTCACCGCGAACCAGAAGATCGAACCGAACATGCCCTCCCGGCGCTGCCCCGTCTCGAGCTCGTCCATGTCGCAAACATCCGCGATCATCGACCCCATCAACGTGAACAGCCCGCCCAGCCCGAACGCGATCAACGGCGTCGCCGCCAGCAGCAGCAGCGGATTCTCCCGGCTGTAGCAGAAAAATTTCAGCGCGTATCCGACGATCGAAAGCCCGATCGCGAGGAAGAACGCCCGCCGCTTTCCCGCCGTGGTCGCCACCCGGCTCACCAGGGGAATCACGCAAAACGTGGCCAGCGCCGAAACCGTGCCGTTCCAACCCATCAGCTTTCCGCCCAGATCCTTGTCCCCCGAGTAGACGTAGTAGATGATCACATACGACGAAAACGACGACACGAGCATGAAGCCGTTGAACACCAGGAAGGTCGCGATGCAGAGCTTTTGAAACGGCTTGAAACGGATCGTGATCGCGAAGCCCCGGACGAAACCCGCGAAATTACGGCCCATCGCCCGAAGCCATCCATCCCCGTCCCGCGTCTCGGCCGCCGGCCGCTCGCGCCCGTCGGCCGCCCCCATGCGCTCCCGGCAGAAAAGAGCCGGCGCCAGGCCGACCACCGCGACGAACACCCCGACCAGGATCGCCAGCCACCTCGCGCCCTCCACCGAGTCCTTGAAAAGCCGCTCGTCCTCCATGAACACGTAGAACCAGGGCGCCGCCACCCAGGCAAATTGTCCTAAGAAATTGGATACGGCCATCAGCCGGGTCCGCTCGTGGTAGTCCGGGGTCATCTCGCAGCCCAGCGCGACCCAAGGCGTGGCGTAAACCGTGTAGGCGAGGTAGAACACGATCGACCCGATGAGGAAGAACCAGAAGGTGAAGTTCTCCCCGTAACCCGCCGGCAGCTGCCACAACGCCGCGAAAAAGATCCCCGAGGTGATCGCGCCCGCGAAGATGTAAGGCCGCCTGCGGCCCCACCTCGAGCGCGTGTTGTCCGAGATGTAACCCATCAGCGGATCGGTGAAGGCGTCGGTGAGACGCGGGATCGCCATCAAGGTGCCGACCACCGCGGGGTTCATGCCCAGGCCAAGATTGAGCACGATCGCCATCACGCCGATCGCCGCGCCGAGCAGGTTGTTGACCAGCGAGCCCAAACCGTAGGCCAGCCGGGCCCCCGCGGGAATGCGATCCTGCGGGCGCGTGCAATAAACGGGGTGTTCTCTCATGGGGTGGGGTAGCCGGGCGCTCACGACTTCGCTCCGGACGCGTCATCACGATTTATAAATGGAATTTTATGCAACATAAATCCCAGTTCACCTTTGTCCCAAGCCGGCCGAATCATCCGTCTCGGCGGACAAATCGCTAGTCCTGGACAGCAAAAAAGCCGGCCCTTTCGGGCCTGCTCAAATGGTGGAGCGTCCTAGATGTGAATCTTCAGGAGGTTGCCCCAGCGGCTGGGGGAGATGGAGGAGGTGGTGCGCAAACTACAACCCGCAACACCGGACATCCAAACCCTCTCCCGTGAATAGGCCTAAGCCCGCGCCTACCTCCACTCCGACGAACACCTCCCGCCTTGGCTCCACCGCGACAAGCGGCACCGTCCTCACTCGTCTCTCAAGGGCCTGCCGGATCGCAACCGATCGGCGCGTTCCAGATGAATGTAAGCCGCGATCAGCCGAGGCGTAGGGACGAGGGGTGAGGATCGCGTCCAGAGATCCAGGCTTCGCAGCAGAGCCGCGCGACGCCCTACGGGCATTTGTTCGCCCAAATCGGCAAGATCGGCATACGCCGTCTCCAATGCAGGAAAAGACCCGTCGATCGGCGCGGGCGCCAGTCGAGCGAGCCGAAACGTCCGATCAACCGGTGCGAAGTCGCCTCGTTCGATCAAGGCAATCATCTCCACCGCAGACGCAGGAGCCGCCGGAGCCAAGGGTGTCCGTTCGCCGATCCAAACGAGGCCTGCCCAAAAAAGGAGGGTTTAAAAAAAACGACGGGCAGAGCCGAGGAAAAGCGAGGGGCATTCATTTCACGGTGGCTGGGTTAACGATGCCAACAGACCTCATTCATCATTACGTGGCGATGCGCTTTTATGCGCCTCACCGCGGCGACAGGCGCAGTTCAGGCGGGAGCGACCGCGAGCGAAAAGGGAAGCGGCTTCACGCTCCTCCGCAAGAGGGTAAAGCCCGGCGTGAACGCGACACATGGAAACAATCCTTCCCGCGATTTCAAATTCCCCCCGAAGCCTGCGCCCGGCGTGCATGACCGGAATCGTTTCCGGCCCGGTGCGGGCCCGCGCCTAGGGCTTTTTAATTAAAACCGTAGCCGGTTGTCAGGGTGCGTTAGGTAGGGCTTTACCGCTGGGCCAGCCGCGAGTTCACAGAGGCAGAAATCACCACTCCGACGCGGCGCGCCCAGCGGTCACGCCCTACCAGATACGGCTACAGTTCAACTTAAACCGCTCTAGAACGTGACACACGCCTCACCCAAAACGAGGCGGCCACGCCCGTGTGCGGAAATCGATCACGGTATTAAAAAATCCGATACATTTCTCCCGCGAAAACAAAAAAGACCCCGGTTTCCCGGGGTCTCAAATGGTGGAGGTGGCGGGAGTTGAACCCGCGTGCCCCTGGCCTTCGCGCCTGGCGTCTACCCTCATAGTGCCGATTTAAATTCGCCGACGCCCCGCGACTGCACGCGCAATGACGTCAACTAACCCCCGGATCGAAGATACGACGCCCACACCGCGGGTGGCTCTGGGCGTTATGTTCGCTGTCGTCGATCTTCCAGCTAGCGAACATCGCTGGTCGATCGTCACTGCAACTTAGGCAGCGAGGGGCATTTCTTCGTAGGTGCCGATTATGTTTTTGAAGGGAGATTAGCGCGGGTCCTTCAACCGCGGAGGGCGACCATGCACTCCAACCAAGGGTCGAATCCAGAACACCCCCGAAATGGTTTCATTTCGGCGATCTTCCGGGACACGGCCTGCGCCGCGTCGTGCCGGTGATCAAAGAACGAAACCCACCATTCGACAGGAGTGCCCGCTTGGCAAGCAGGGCTTGCTATCTTCCGACCAGCGTCAGCCATTCCGCCACGATCGGCGTATCCGCCGCCGGCATCGGCAACGCCCCGATCTCGTCCTTTGCCACCCAGCGCAGCGCCGCGTGTTCGCGCGTCTCCGGCTTCGCCGCCGGATCCGTGAAACGCGCCCGAAAGGGAATCAGACGCACCGTGATTTTTTCGTAGGCATGCGTCACCGGCGTGAGCTCCGCGACGAGCGTCGCCGCGCAGCCCAGCTCCTCGGCAATTTCACGCACCAGCGCAGCCTGGGGGCTTTCCCCCGCCTCGATCTTGCCTCCGGGAAACTCCCAGAGGCCGGCAAGGTGCTTTCCCGAGGGGCGTTGCGCGAGCAGCAGCCGCCCCGATTCATCCTCGATCAGCGCGCATACGACTTGAAGCACCGATGTTGCGTCCATGCCGTCCACTCAACTAGCGTCCGGCCATCCGACAAGGCCCGAAGCCCTGTCACGACCGGTAACCGCGCCTTCCAGCCTCGCGTCCCACTCGCCATGCGCACCTCGATCGATGCCCGACCGCTCCCGTGGCCGATGCGCGTTTTCCGGCCTTGGGTGGTCGCCTCGGTCGCCGGCGCCGCCTTCGGCGCCCTGCTCCTCACCTTGCCACCCCCGTCCGAAACGGAGTCTTTTTATCCCGAGTTCGCCCCGCGCGCGGCGATGTCGGACGCGCGGGCGGAGAGCCCCGCGCGCGCAGATCTTTCCGAGTCGGTCACGTCCGCCGGCAAACTCGCCGAATCGACCGCGCCCGCCGCCACGGACACCGAGCTTCTGCCCGCGGATTTCGAACGCGTTCCCTAGCAAAGGACGCTACTTCCTTCGCCAAGGGCATCGCGTGGACCGGCGCGAAGGCGCACCGGCTAGCGTCGTCAAACGACGGGGCGCTTGCGGAAAAACAGGAGCCCGGGCAGCGCCAGCCCCACCGCGAGCGCGCTCACGATGAACAGGGCCTTCAATCCGTTGTCCACGGTCGTGGCCCACAGCTCGGGCGTGAACCCGCGCCGCTCCATCTCCACCAGCGCGAGCAAGGCGGTGAACGCATACATGCCCGGGATCATCGGGATCATCGCCGCCACCGTGAACACCTTCGGATGCGCCCGCCAGGTCTGCGCCCAATAGACGCCGATCAGGCTCACCACCATCGCCGCCAGCAGGGTAGCCCACTCCAGAGGCATCCCCGCGTGATGGTGCAGCGCGAAACGAAACGCGTGTCCGATCGCGCCCGCCAGCGCGCAGTAGCGGAGCGCCCCGCGCGGCACGTTGAAGATCATCGCGAAGCCCACCGCGGGGACCGCCGCCGTGAGCCCGTCCTGCAGCAGGAAAAGAACGTCGTTCATAGCCACTCCCATGTCCTCCAGACCGACATCGCCAGCACGATCCCGCCGCAGCTCGCGAGCAGCAGCAGCATCGCCATCACGCCGCGCGAGATGCCCGTGTTTATGTAACCCTTCACCATGTCGGAGACCGCGTTGATCAGCGGATAACCCGGCACCAAAAGCAGCACCGAGGCCGCCATCGCGATCTTCGGCTGCGCGACCCAGCCGTGAATGACCCCCTGCGCGGCGACCGAGATCGCCACGAACGCCGCGGCCGCGAAACTCACCAGCGGATTGAAGTGCAGCTGCGCCAGCCACTGCCTCACGTGCATCGCCGCGGCGCTCGCCGCGAACGTGAAGACGCCCGTGCCCGCATCCATCGGCAGGCCGCGAGCCTGCAAAATCAGGCGGGCGAAGGCCGCGCAGGAGATGCCCACCATGAGCGACACGAGCCAGCGGTTGTAGCGCAGCGGCTTCAGGCCGCCCAGGCGCTCCGCCACGCCCGCGCGATCCAGCCGGCCCGCCTCCACGTCCAGCACCGCGCGCTGCACCTCGGTCACCATATGCATGTTGATGCCACGATCCTGGTTGCGCCTCACCAGCGTGTCCGTCCGTCCGGCCGAGCTCGTGGAGATGGTCAGACCGTTCGCCATCAACGCGATTTCCACCGCCTCCATCCCGAGCGCCAGCCCCAGCCGGCGCGCGACCGACTCCACCAGCGCGCTCTCCGCGCCATGCTGAAGCAGGAGCAGCCCCGCCTGCGCGCACAGGCGCGTCACCTCGTGCTGCGCCTCCGCCTGGCGGAGCCGCGCCGCGTCGCCGGCCGTGTCGGCCGGCCCGGGCGGATTGGGGGCCTGTGGGTTCATCGATGACATGAGTCTAAAGGTAGCCTTTCGGACCGGCCCCAGCCTCCGCACCTTTTGCACGACTTCACGCAAAAAAGCCGAACGGCTCCGGGCGCCGCCAAAGAATGCGCCCTTTTCGCCACCCGACGCGCCGGCTTGTTTTTTGAGCGACGGGACCCGCCGTGGTGCGATGGCGGACGCCATGAAGTCCCTGTGCCCGTGTCTCGCCCTAGGTCTGGCCGCGCTGAGCGGCTTGCGCGCCGCCGAGGGGCCGCCCTCGCCCCCCGCGGACACGCGCCCCGCGCTCGACGTCGCGCTGGGCTCCTCGGTGGGCTTCGACTCCAACCTCTACCTCGCCGACCGCGGCCCGCTCGCGAATCGAGAATCCGCCGTCGGCACCCTTTCCGCGCGCGTCGGGACCAAGTTCGACTCCGGACTCGCCCTCGCCTACTCCGCCCTCGCCACGAAGTTTTGGGAGGAAGCCCGCGAGGATAACCTCAAGCAGACGCTCGGCGCGTCCTGGACCCGCAAACTCGACCGCCTTTCCTGCAACGCCGCGACCGAGTTCGCCCTCGTCGACGGCGAGGACGAGGCCGTCGACTACGGCTCAGGCGTCGGCAACGCCTTCTCCACCCCCGCGCCGCGCGAGCGCCGCGACCAGTGGCACAACAAGACCGATCTCGCGCTCCGCCACGACTGCGACGCCGGCTTCGTCCGCGCCGTCGGCAAGCTCCAATATTGGGACATGCGCACCACCGCGGCGGGCGGCTGCAACTACGTCGACCGCTACGACGTGCAAGGCGGCGCCGACCTCGGTCGCGCCCTCCGTGAGGGCGGCCCCGAGGCGTATCTCGGCTACCGCCGCGGATACCAGTTCCAGGACAACGATTTTTCCCCGTCTACCGCCATCAACGCCTCCAACCACTACGATCGCTACCTGATCGGCGTCGAGGGCTCGCCCGTGAAATCGATCAAGGTCAACGCCCAGGCCGGCTGGGCGAAACACGCCTACAACGCCGACTACGCCGGCAGCGCCAACGAGGAAGGCGTCTTCACCGACGCGACCTTCACCTGGACCGCCACGTCCGCCGACGAACTCCAGTTCAAGACCAGCCAGGCGCGCACCTTCTCCACGACCGGCAAGAACAGCGTCCTCTCGACCTGCCACCAGCTTTCGTGGAAACACGTGTTCGCCCCCGCCTGGAGCGCCACCCTCGGCGGCCGTGTCGCCGAGGCCGAATACGCCCCCTTCCGACGCGACGACCTCGACTACGCCGCGCTCGCCTCGCTCACGTGGAACGCGACCAGGAACCTCGGCTGCACGCTCTCCTTCTCCCAGGACTGGGGCCGCGACAATCTCGACGACCTGCGCGGCGCGGCCGAGGACAAACGCGAGTTCGACCGCGTCTTCGTCTCCGCCGGCGTCGTCTGGAAACTCTGAAAAACAAACGCGTCGCGCCTCCGTCTTCCCCGCGGCGCCGTGCCCGGCCCGGCTTCCCTCCGCGCCGCCCTTTCCGCAACTCATCCCCGATTGCGTTCGCCCGGCCCGGCCGCCTCCGCGCGCCGGGCCTTTTTGCATCCGCGCGAAAAATCCCGCTCTTCGCCGCCGCCCGATAATTTGCCTTCAACTCCCCCCGCCCGCGGCTCCAGCCTGCCCGCGTGTCCGATCCCGCCTCCGTCCCCCCGCCCCCTCCCCGCATCCTCGTCGTAGGCGGCGGCGCCGCCGGCTTCTTCGGAGCCATCGCCGCCGCGGAGGCCGCTCCCGCCGCGCGCGTCCACCTCTACGAGGCCACCGCCCACCCCCTGGCCAAGGTCCGCGTCTCCGGCGGCGGCCGCTGCAACGCCACCCACGCCTGCTTCGAGCCGCGCGAACTCGTCAAACGCTACCCGCGCGGCGGCCGCGAGCTCCTCGGCCCCTTCACCCGCTTCGGCCCGCGCGACACCATCGCCTGGTTCGCCGAGCGCGGCGTCACTCTCAAGACCGAGGACGACGGGCGCATGTTTCCCGACACCGACGACTCCTCCACCATCATCGCCGCCCTCCGCACCGCCGCCGACAAGGCCGGCGTCGGCCTCTACACCAGCATGGGCGTGCGCACCCTGGAACGCGCCATCGGCGGCGGCTTCGACGTCACCTTCACCGACGACTCCCAGGCCCGCTTCGACCGCGTGCTCCTCGCGACCGGCGGCAACAAGGGCTCCGCCGGCCTCTCCATCGCCGCATCCCTCGGCCACGCGATCGAACCGCCCGTCCCCTCGCTCTTCACCTTCCATATCGCCGACCCGCGCCTGGTCGGCCTCGAGGGCCTCTCCGTGCCCGACGCCGCCACCTCCGTCCCCGGCGCCAAGCTCGCCGAGCGCGGCCCGCTGCTCGTCACCCACTGGGGGCTCAGCGGCCCGGCCATCCTCAAGCTCTCCGCCTGGGGCGCGCGCGAACTGGCCGCCCGCGACTACCGTTTCCCGCTCCACGTCTCGTGGAACGGCCACACGCCCGCCCAGGCCTTCGCCGCCCTCCAGTCCTGGCGCGACGCCAACCCGAAGAAGCAGGTCGCCACGCTCAACCCCTTCGCCCTTCCCTCGCGGCTCTGGGATCGTCTCATCGCCGCCGTCCCCGGCCTCGCGCCGACCGCGCAGTGGGCCGGCGTATCCAAGGATAACCTACAAAAACTCGCCGCGCAGGTCGGCGCCTCCGAATTCCAGGTCGAGGGCAAGAGCCTCAACAAGGAGGAGTTCGTCACCTGCGGCGGCATCCGCCTGAAGGAGGTCGATTTCAAGACCATGGAGAGCCGCCTCGTGCCCGGCCTGCACTTCGCCGGCGAGGTGCTCGACATCGACGGAGTCACCGGCGGCTTCAATTTCCAGGCCGCCTGGACCACGGGCTGGCTCGCCGGCCGCGCCATGGCGGGCGCGCCCGGCGCCTGAGCAGGCCGCCGGAGAACGCGACGCGGACGGCGCCGGCCTAGCCGCATCCGGCCCGCAACGCCGCCACCAGCTCCGCCGTCCCTTCCTTCATGCTCACGCGCGGCGCATAGCCGAGGTCGCGCCGCGCCGCCTCGATGGAAAACCAGTGGTCTTTCGCCAGCTCCGCCGCCACGAAGCGGGTCATCGGCGGCTCGCCTTTAAAAGGCAACACGCGCCACAGGGCCTCGCACAACGCGCCGACGCCCCGGGCCGTCCCGAGCGACACGCATTTCGTCACCGGCGGCTCGCCCAGCGCGCGCAGCAGGTCGTTGACCCAGTCCCACAGGTTCACCGGCTCGCCGTTCGTGATGAAATAGGCCCGGCCCGCCGCCGGCCCCGGCGCCGCGTCCGGCTCGCCCAGCGCGCGCTCCGCCAGGATCTGCGCGTCGACCGCGTTCCTCACGTGCACCATGTCTACCAGGTTCTTCCCCGTGCCGACGATGCGCAGCCGCCCGGCCCGCGCCCGCGCGAGGATCCGGGGCACGAGGTGCGGGTCGCCCACGCCCCAGATCAGGTGCGGACGCAGCGCGCAGACGCGAAAGCTCGCCGTCGAAAACGCGAGCGCCTCGCCCTCCGCGATCGCCTTGGTCAAGGGATACGGGCTCGGACAATTCCGCGTGAGCGGCAGCGACTCGTCCGCGCCCGCCAGATCGAGGCCGTTGTAGACCACGCTCGGCGTGCTCGTGTGCACGAAACGCGTCGCGCCCGCCTGCCGCGCCGCCCGCAGGAGCGAGCGGGTCGCGAGCACGTTGTCCCGGAAAAAATCGTCGAAGCGTCCCCACACACCCACCCGCGCCGCCACGTGAAACACCGTCTCCGCCCCGCGAGCCGCCTCGGCGCAAACCGCCGGATCGTGCAACGCGCCCGTCACCACGCGCACACCTCGCCGCTCCAGCTCCGGTCGGGTCGAGCGCGACACCACCGCCACGCGCCGCCCCTCCGAGAGCAGGCGGTCCACCAGATGCGAACCGAGGAAACCCGTGCCGCCCGTCACCAGGACCGGCCCCGCCGCGCCCTCCGCGGGCGTTACCTTCGCGTCGGCGTTCATCGTTTCGGATCGGACTCGAAACCGACCGCGCCCTCCTCGTTCACCCAGCGCGCCAGCGTGAGCCGGTGGATCTTCGCGTTGTGCCGCACATCGACCGGCAGCCGATCCTTGAAGAAAAAGACCTTTATGCCCGCCGTGCCCGGATGCGCCTGGCCGAGTTCACGCAGTTCGCGCGCCATGCGTCGGCATTCGGAGGACTCCGCCATCTCCGCGCGTATCGGCTCCACCACGACGGCCGGCCGCGTTCGGCTCCCCGAGCGCAACGCCACCAGCGCGCAACGCCGCACCTCCTTGTGCGCCTCGAAAATCGGCTCCACCTGCGCCGGATACAGCGGCCCGCGATCGGTCCAGACCGCCTCCACCTTCCGACCGCAAAACCATAGACGCCCGCCCTCGTCCCGATAACCGAGGTCGCCCATCCGGTGCCAGACCGCCCCCGTCGCCGCGTCGCGGATCTTCGCCGCCGCGCTCGCCTCGGGCAGTCCGTCGTAGTCGCGCGTGACCGTCGGCCCGCGCACGATGATCTCGCCTATCTCGCCCGCCGGCATCGCCTTCGTCTCGGCCAGGTCGCCCACCGGCCCCTCGTGCGGCTCGATTATCCGCACTTCGTTCTCCGCCAGCACACGCCCCACGCACACGCCCGCGCCCGCGAGCGTAGCGTGCACCGCGCCGCCCATCACCTCCTCGGCCGAAACCGTGCTGACCGGCAGCGCCTCGGTCGCGCCGTAGGGGCTGTGCATCGCGCCGTTCGGCATGAATTGCAAAGATGCGCTCCAAAGCCAGGGCGGCACCGGCGCGCCCGCGCACAGCACGCGCCGCAGCGAGGGCAGGATGATCTTCTTGTGGTGGCAATGCGCCGCCAGGTTTCCCCACAAGGTCGGCGAGCCGAAGGAATTCGTGACGCACTCCTGCTGGATCGCCTGCACGAGTTTCGCCGGATCCGCCTGCGCCGGCCGCGATGGGTCGATCTCCGGCACCACCACCGTCATGCCGAGCGCCGGCGCGAAAAGCGCGAACAGCGGCAGCAAGGGCAGGTCCACCTCGCCGGGCTCGATGCGGTAGGCTTCGCGGATCATCCGCACCTGCGCCTCGAACTGCCCGTGCGTATAGACCACGCCCTTCGGCGCGCCGGTCGATCCGCTGGTGAACAAAATCGCCGCCGGCTCGTCCGCCGCGCGATCCCGCGCCCCCGCGTCGTCCGCCGGCCGGGCCGCGCCTCGCGAGGTCAGCCGCGCTGTGGTCGCGCCCGACACCGCCACCTTCACCTCGACGCTGCGGTAGGCCTTGCGGAACACAAAAGCCAGCGCCCGCGCCAGCGGGATGCCCACCAGCACGCGCGGTCGGCTGTGCGCCACGCAGCGCAAAAACGCCTCCCGCCCCATGCCCGGATCGATCACCACCGGCATCGCGCCAAGCTCGAACAAAGCGAAGACAACCGCGATCAACGGCAACCCCTGCCGCACCATCACCAGGGTCCGGTCCCCCGGCCCCACGCCCCGCGCGGCGAGCCGCGCCCGCCAGGCCGCCACCTCGGCGGAAAGCTCCGCGTAGGACAGCTCCAGATAATCGATGCGCCCGCCCTTGCGCCCCCGCGGCACCTTAAGAGCGGCCTGTGCGGGATGCGCCGCGGCCTGCGCGACGAGATGACGGGCGATGTTGTGGGATGACAGGGACACTGCGGAAAAGCGGATGTTTAACGCAGACCGCCCGCCCCTCCGCAAGCACCCGCCACGGGCGTTTCCGTCAATCGTCGCCTCGCGCGTGCAGAGCGCGCGCACGCAGATGGATGTGCGCAAGCAACTCGGTGTGCTCCACCGCCTCGTCGTCGTCCGCATGCACCAGTCCTGCGCCGAAGGGCGGCGCCTCGTCGCCTCCGTCGGCCCAGTGCGCCCACTCGATGCCGACCGTGCGCGGATCACGGCAGGCGGCGACCAGGCCCTCGCGCCCCGCCCTGAGCAGACGCTCCAGCCGCGTCGGTCCCGTGCCATCACGCAAGGGGAGATTTCGAAAGTCGCCGTGGCTCAAGCCTCCGCCCGTCACCCACTGTGGCTCCCCGCCGGCCGAGGCCTCCGCCTGTGCCTCGAAACCCGCCCCCGCGTGCAAGCGCCACGACACCGCCGCCACGTCGGGCCACGCGCACGCCGCGCGCACCGCGTCCGGCGGAGTCGCGGCGAAACGGCACCCCAGCACCAGATGCGCGGGATCGGCCGCGCGCAGCGCCCGGGCCGTCGTCGAGAAGTAGCGCCGCGCGACTTCCCGCGCGAAACGGGCCGCGTCCTCCGCGAAGGCCGCCCCCTCGATCACGCGTTCCTCGCGGGTGGCCTGACGGACGTTCTCCCGGTGCGCGATCGGCAGCCCCCAGCGCGCCGAAAGCTCCTCGAGCGTGCCCCCGTTGGCCGCCAGCGCGAACTCCCACGCCGCATGGTGCGCCGCCAGCGAGGGCTCGAGGCTGAGGCAGGCTTGGAAAAGCCCGGGCTGCCGACCATCGGCCACGCCCCATCCGAGCGCGTCGTCGGTGAACCACCCCACCAGCTCTCGCCGCCCCGTCCACGGCGCCGCCACCGCCGCCGCATGCGCCTCGGCCGCCTCCGGCCAGCGCGGATCGAACACGTCCGGCAACCGCAGGCCCGGCCCGTGCAACAGGGGCGCGCCCGCGCGGCAAAAGTCCGCGAGCGCGGTGAAATAAAAGCCTCGATCGACAAGTTCCGCGTCCGCCCAAGGACCCGCGGTGTCGACGCCCCACCCGTGCAGCCGGGTCGCGGTGTGACGCGCCCAAGCCTGCGCGCCGCCCGGCCCCGCGCCGAAAAGTTGCTCCACCGACCGAGCGTAGGCGCCCCGCAAGGTCGGCGGCGGACCCGCGCGCCCGTGGCGGTTGACCCCGGCGACGGCGCGCAACAACACCGGCTCGTCCTCCGGCGTGAGCAGCCACCACACGCCCTCCACTGTTTTTCCGAGCCGGAAAAACCCCGCCTCGCCCCGGATCGTCTCCGGTTTTATATCGGCGAAGGTCGGCAAAACGTCGGCGCGGCGCGTGCGAGTTCCCATAGAGGATGGCGATGGCCAGTATGCCGCCCGACTATTCCGGCAAGAGGCTTCGGCGCGAGCCCGGATCTCCGTATTCTTGGAGTGCGGCGACATGTCGCCGCTTTTGACGACAAGCCTCGGCTTGTCGCCTTCTCACCCGCCCCCTCCGTCGCTCTTTGCGCCCGCGCGACCGCCGCCTAACGGCGCCGGTCCGGGCGCTCGAGCTGGAATCGGTCGCGCGTCGTGGCGTAGTCCTCGCCGCCGAGCCGTCCGATCGCGTCGAGCTTGGCCGCGTCGACCGCGCCCTTTTCGCCCAGGATCTCGTCGCGCACATGCAGACGCAGGATGTCGCAGATCACCACATGGGCCGCCATCGCCCCCTCGCCCACCGGCACGATCTGGCGCACGCGGCACTCGAAGGCCGCCGGAGCCGCCGCCACCCGCGGTGGCCGCACCGTCGTGCTCGGCGCCGCCTCGATGTCAAAGGCCGCGAACTCGCTCTCGCCGTGCGGCAGGCGGGCGGCGCAGGCGTTCATTTTCGCCGCCAGCGCCTGCGGCACGATGTTGACCACGCACTCGGGCACGGCCTCGAGATTCAGCACGGTGTCCTTCTTCGCGCCGTCGCGGAGATTCACCGGCACGAAAAGCAAGGTCGGCGGCACCGAGGTCACGCCGTTGAAAAACGAAAAAGGCGCGAGATTCGCCCGCCCCTGCGCGTCGACCGTGGACACCCACGCGATCGGACGCGGCGTGATGATATCGGTCATCCAGGTGTAGGCCTCGCGGGCCGAAAGCTTGGCGAGATCGAGTTCCATGTTTGGACCTTCGTCGCCCAAGCCCCGCGCCGCAACGCCGCCCTGCGCGCGTATTTTGGAAAACATTGTGCGTCCCCCTTCGCCGGGAAACGCTGCGCGCTTCATCACCGTCCCCTCCACACGCGTCTCCTGCCGTCCCTCCGCATTCTTCCGCTCCCTCCTCCGCCACTCCGTCGCTCCGTCCTTCTGTCCTTCTGTCGCTCCGTCGTTCTGCCGCTCTGTCCTCCCGTGTCCGATTCACCGCTCCGCAAGTCCCTCCGCGCCGCCCGCGCCAATCTCGGCTCCGGCCTGATCCTCCAGGCCTTCGCCACCGCGCTGGTCGCCGCCTACTATCTGCACACGCCCTCGCGCGCCGCGCTGGAGCGACTCGCCGCCTTCCGCACCGAGATCGGCCTGCCCTTCGCCTTGGTGTCGACCGCAATCTTCGGCGCGCTCATCCCCTTTGCGGTGCTGCGGCTCATGGAGCCCGGGCGCAGCCGCTACGGCCTCGCGCAACTGGGCGCGCTCGTCGTCTACTGGGCCTACAAGGGTCTCGAGGTCTCGGTGTTTTACGCGTGGCAGGCGGGCTGGTTCGGCGAAGGCAAGGGCGTCGGCACCGTCGTGCTCAAGACGCTCAACGACCAATTCGTCTACTGCCCGCTTTTCGCCGCGCCCGTCACCTGGCTGGTCTACACCTGGGTGGAAAACGGTTTCTCGACCGCGCCGCTCGCCGCCGAATGGCGCCGACCCGGCTGGTATGCACGCTGCGTGCTGCCCTTGCTCGTCACCACCTGGGTGGTGTGGGTCCCGGCGGTGGCGGTGATCTACGTCCTGCCCACCGCGCTCCAACTCCCGCTGCAAAACGTGGTGCTCTGCTTCTTCACGCTGCTCGTGATCTTCATGACCAAGCGCCCCGCCGCCAAAGCGAGTTGAGCGGCCATCCGGGTCGCCACCCGGCGATCACAAACGATCGGCAACAGGGCCCGGGGTGACGCAAGGGCCAAACCGACGCCCAAATTCATTCCGCGTTCATCCTGCGTTCATTTTCGCCATCTAGAGTCGTTTGAGCGTTTCGCTCCCACGGCTCATGCCCACCCCGCTTCGCCCCAGCTCCGGCCTGATTCTCGCCTCCTTCTTTTCCGTAGTCGCCCCTCGCCTCGCGCAGGCCGAGGACAGCGTCACCGGCAAGGCCCAGTCGTGGCAGGAGGACAACAAGCGCATCCGCGTCGACTCCCAATACGCGCTCCTGCAGACGGACCTCACGACCGAGGCCCGTCTCAAGCTCATGGGGCTGGTCGACACCATCACCGGCGCCACCCCGACCGGCGAAAAACCCGCCGCGCCCGGAGCCCCCGTCCCGCTCGCGAAGATGGACGACCGCCGCACCGCGTGGGACGCCAACCTCGCCTACCAGTTCCCCCGCGTGAACGTCGCGGTCGGAGCGGGCAACAGCCGCGAGAGCGACTACGTCTCGACCGGCTGCTCGCTCAACACGCTCACCGACTTCAACCAGAAGAACACCGTCCTGCTCGCCGGCTGGGGCCACACCGACGATCGCATCATGGAGACCTTCTGGTCCGCAGACCGCGAAAAGACCGGCGACGACTTCATCGTCGGAGTCACCCAGCTCCTCTCCCCGGTCCTCTCCGTCACCGCCAACCTTTCCTACGGACGGGCGGAGGGCTTTCTCAACGACCCCTACAAAATCGTCTCCACCACGCGCCTCGATCTCGACCCCGGCACCTACTACACGCCGCCGGAAAACCGTCCGCGCGAGAAGGACAAGGTCTCCCTCTTCCTCGGCGCCAACCGGCACTTCGATCCGCTGGACGGGGCCCTCGACGCCTCGTATCGATTTTATCACGACAGCTTCGGGATCGACAGCCACACCCTAGACCTGAAGTGGGTCCAGCGCCTAGGTCCCCGCTGGCTGCTCGAGCCCTCCGTCCGCTATTACCGCCAGTCGGCGGCCGATTTCCACCACGCCGACCTCGATGCGGACGGAGTCGTGACTTCTTACGACCCCCTGCTCGAGACCGGAACCGGCCGCGCCCCCTACTACTCCTCCGACTACCGCCTGTCCCGGATGCAGACGACGACCCTGGGGATGAAAGCCACCTTCTCGGTCAACGATCACCTCTCCGTCGACTTCGCCTACGAGCGCTACCTCGCGCGCGGCCTCGACGGCGCCACCTCCGAGAGCGCCTACGCCGACGCCGACGTCTTCACGATCGGCATGAAGCTCAGCCGCTGATCCGCCGCCTCCGCCATGTGCGCCGAGTTCGACAACTCCGCCTTCCCCGCCGCCGCGCCCGCGGTCGACGCGGACGCCCCGCCGCGCCGGCGCCGCTGGTCCGCCCTCGGCACGATTTGCGAGATCCAATACGCCTGCCCCGACGAGCACCGCGCCCGAATCTTCGAGGACGAGGCCGTGGCCTGGGTCGAGCGCTTCGAGGCCCGCTACTCGCGCTTTCGCCCCGACAGCCTGCTGAGCCGCATCAACGCCGCCGCCGGCCGCGACTGGGTGGACATCGACGACGAAATGGACGGCCTGCTGCGTTTCTGCGCCTCGCTGCATTTCATGACCCGCGGCGTCATCGACGTCACCGCCGGACCGCTGCTTCGTCTCTGGAACTACCAGACATCGACGCCCCGCGTGCCTTCGCCCGACGAGATCGACGCCGCCCGCCGGCTCGTCGGCTGGGAAAAAGTCCTCCGCGAGCCCGGCCGCGTGCGCCTGCCGGAACGCGGCATGGCCCTCGACTTCGGAGGCTGGGGCAAGGAATACGCCGTCGACGCCGTGGCCGCCCTCGCCCGCGCGCACGGCATCGAACGCGCCTTGGTCGATTTCGGGCGCGACATCATGGCCGTCGGCGCCGCGCCGGGGAAACCGGGCTGGCACATCGGACTCGAGGACCCCGCGAATCCCGCCGGCCCCTGCCGCGGCAGCCTGGCCGCGCGCGATGTCGGCGTCGCCACCTCGGGCGATTACCTGCGCGGCTTCACCGTCGCGGGGAAACGCTACGGCCACATCGTCGACGTCCGCGTCGGCCGGCCCGTCGACAACGGCTGCCGCCAGGTCACCGTCGTCGCGCCCAACTGCCTGCTCGCCGGCGCCCTTTCCACCGCGCTCTTCGTCCTCGGCCCCGAGGCGGGGCTTCGTCTCGCGGGCGAGATGATGGGCGTCGAGGCCCGCATCCTCACCGACCGCGCCCTCCACCAAACCCGAGGCTTTTTTCGTCATGTCGTATCCTAGGCCAACGCTCCTCCGCTGCCTGCTCCTTCTGGTCTCCACCGCGCTCTTCGCCTCCGCCGAGGTGAAGGTCGGCGAGCCCTTTCCCACGCTCGCGAACCGGGGACTCGAAGGCGCCGTCCCCGATCTCGCCGGACGCGTGGTCATGGTCGACTTCTGGGCCACCTGGTGCGCGCCCTGCAAAGTCTCCTTCCCTTTCTACGGCGCGCTCCAGACCGAGCTCGGCCCGCGCGGCTTCACCCTCGTCGCCGTCAGCGTCGACAAGACCGCCAAGGCCTACGCCGATTTCGTGAAACGGCTCGCGCCCGGCTTCGCCACCGTGCGCGACGCCGACCAAAAACTCGTCGCCGCCGTCGCGCCGCCCGCCATGCCGACCTGTTATCTCGTCGATCGCAAAGGGACGCTGCGCTTCGTCCACGCCGGCTTCCACGGCGAGGACGACGTGAAACGGCTTCGCTCCGAAATCGCCCTGCTCTTGGAGGAAAAACCATGAACCCCGCCCGACCCGCGTCGCGCCGCCGTCTCGGCCTCCCCGTCCTTGTTTCCGTGCTCACCCTCTCCGCGGCCGCCGGCTGCTCCTCCGCCAAACTCGCGCGCGTCCAGCCCTGGCAGCGCGAGACCCTCGCCGGCCCGACCATGAACCCTGACCGCGACCCGCTCCGCGCCGCGATGAGCGAACACATCTATTTTTCCCGCGAAGCCTCCTCCGGCGGTCGCGGCGTCGGCGGCAGCGGCTGCGGCTGCAACTGACCCGTTATCGATCCGCTTCTTCTCCCGCCGCCCCGTTTCCCCCGCCCCATGCATTTCCCGATTCTCTTCCACCGCTTCCGCTGGCTGCACCTGCCCACGACCCTGCTCGTCATGCTGCTGCAACGCACGCCCGTGCTGCGCGTGCTCGCCGCCGAGGGACCCGGGATCGCGATCCGCTCCGCCGACATCCTCAAGTCCGCCTTCGCCCTCGCCGCGCTCGGCGCCTACAATTCCGTCACCGGCGCGACGACCTTCAACTCGACCCCCACCAGCCCGACGACCGCCAGCCCGACCGCGGCCTCCGCGCGCTCCACCGTCACGGTCGGCGGCGCCGCCGGCTCGGCCTTCAACCTCGCCATCAACGTCACCGGCGCCCCCAGCACCTGCAAATCCTGGAAGGTCACCGGCACGATTCCCTCCGGCATCAGCGTGAGCGGCGGCACCGCCTCGGGAAGCGCCATCATCTACAACGGCCTCAAGCTCACCCTCTCCGGCACCCCCGCCGCCGCCTCGAGCGGCACCCTTACCATCGCCGCCTACGACGGCACCAACGCCACCGGCAACAACACCTCCGTCACCTGCGCGCTCACCATCACCGGCTCCACCGCGACCGCGCCCGTTTTCACCAAACAACCCGCGGCCCAGACCGTCACCGTCGGCGACAACGTGACCTTCACCGCCACCGTCACCGGCAGCCCGACTCCCACCCTGCAATGGTATAAGGACGGCGGCGCCCTCTCCGGCAAAACATCGGCCACCCTCTCCCTGACCAACGTCCAGCTCTCCGCCGCCGGCTCCTACACGCTCGTCGCCACCAACTCCGCCGCCCCTTCCGGCGTGTCGTCCGGCGTCGCCGCTCTCGTCGTGAACGAACCGACTCCCGTCGTCCCCGTCTTCACCACCCAGCCCGTCTCGCGCACCGTGTTGTCCGGAACCAGCGTGACGCTCGCCACCACCGTCACCGGCACCCCCGCGCCCGCCTTGCAGTGGTATAAGGATGGAAGCCCGCTCGAAGGCAAAACCGCGGCCAGTCTCCCGCTCGGCGCCGTCGACCCGACGGACGCCGGCGCCTACGTCGTCGTCGCCACCAACTCCGCCGCCCCGCAAGGCGTCTCCTCCCAGACCGCGACGGTCACCGTCCTCTACGCGCCCGCCTTCTCCGTTTTTCCGGTGTCGCAGACGGTCGGTCTGGGAACTTCCGTCACGCTCTCGGCCGAAGCCTCGGGCAATCCCGCCCCGACCTACGCCTGGACCAAAAACGGCGTCCCCCTCGTCGGCCAGACCGGCCCGACCCTCGTCATCGACTCCGTCACCTTCGCCGACGCCGGACGCTACGTCGTCACCGCGAGCAACTCCGTCTTCGACGTCCCCGCCCCCGCCGCGACGCTGTCCGTTTTCGTTCCCGCGCCCGCACCGATTCCCGTCACCGGCACGCTCCGCACCGGCAGCGTGATCTCGTGGGAACTGGCCGGCGGCGAGCCCGTGCCCGCCGGTCTCGGCTACAAGGCCACCGGCCTGCCCGCCGGCCTGAAACTCGACCCCGCCACCGGCCGCATCTCCGGCCTCGTCACCGCCGCCGCCGGCACCTTCAAGGTTCTTACCTGGACACAGGCCGGAACCACCAAGAGCGCCGTCAACACCGCCACGCTCGTGATCGGCGCCTTCCCCGCCGAACTCGTCGGCTCCTACGAAGCCTTGCTCCACACGCCCGGCGACGCGCCGCTCCCCGCCGGCAAGGTCTCCCTCAAGGTGGCCGCCAACGGCACCTTCACCGGAAAACTGGTCGCGTCCGATCTCGCCGCCTTCACCCTGAAGGGCCGGCTCGGCCTCGCCGCCGACAACGGCGCCGGCTCCGCTTCGCTCACTCTCTCGCGCGGCGCGACGCTCCCCGCCTATCTGCTCGCCCTCACCGCCTCGGCCGCCGCGCCCTCCCTCTCCGCCGCCCTCTCCGCCGGCCCCGACACCGTCGGCGTGGCCAACGACGGCGCCCGCATCCTCGCCGCCGCCCCCGTCGGCGCCGCCGGACGCTACACCTTGCTTCTCGCCGAGCCGACTCGCCTCGACGGCGTCGCCGAACATCCCCGCGGAGACGGCTACGCCACCGTCACCCTCGCCGCGACCGGAGCGCTTTCGCTCACCGGAAAAAACGCCGACGGCACCAAGCTCTCCGGCAGCTTCCCGCTCGGCGCGGACCACGCCTACCGAATTTACGCCAAGCCCTACGCCACCCTCGTCGGCGGCTACGTCGCCGGCACCTTGCCGCTCTCGCCCCGCGCCGACGACGCGTCCCGCTGGCACGTCGCCGCCGAAGCCGGCTCCGATCTTTACTGGCGCAAGCCCGATCCCGCCGCGGCCACCACCCACTACGCCGACGGCTTCGGTCCCCTCGCCCTGACCGCGCGCCTTGAGCCTTGGACAAAGATCACCGCGACCGCGCCGCTGCTCCCGATCCTCGGCTCCCCCGCCAGCCTCACCGTCGCGATCGCCGCCACCGGCGTGGCGAACGACGAGACCGACCTCTACGGCCTTCCCCGGCAACTGTCCCTCTCCTCCGCCAACGCCTTCGCCGTCGTCGGCGACAACAGCTCCGCGCTCTTCACCGCCAAAGTGAACGTGACGACCGGCGCGCTGAGCGGCGCCTTCACCCTCAAGGCCATCCCGCCCCTCCTCAAGCGAAGCGTCACCTACTCCGGCGTCGCGCTCCAAGCCGCGCCCGCGGATCTCCCCGGCCTGATCGGCGGAGGCTTTTTCCTCCTCCCCGCCTCCAGCGTCGGCGGTCCCGTTTTTTCGGGCAAGGTGGAGCTGTCCGCCCCGCCGGCACCCTGAGCCCCTCGTTTCACCGATCCGTTCGGGCACCGTCCCGAGCGGCGGACCACTTTTCGCGGAGACCTTTTGCGCCCCGCGCGTATCTCCCTTGTCTTCGTGACCGCCACCATGCTCGCCCGCGCCTTCCGTCTGTTCCTGCTCGTCGCCCTCTGCGCCCTACCCGTAGCCCTCCGCGCCCAGGTCAAAGCCTCCCTTCACGCGCTCAAAGCGAACTTCCCCGCCGACGCCGCCGAGGTGGTCGTCGGGCTCCGCCTTGAGCACCAACCTCATTGGCACACCTACTGGCTCCAGCCCGGCACCGGCCTGCCCACCAGCCTGACTTGGCAACTCCCCGCGGGCTGGTCCGCCGGCCCCATCCGCTGGCCCGCGCCGCATCGCGTTTACGACACCGCCAAGAATCTCGCCGGCAACGGCTACGAGGGCGTCGTGTTTCTCCCCGTCACCCTCACCCCGCCACGTGGCCTCCCCGCAGGCCTGCCGGTCACCCTCCGCGCCAAGGCCGAGTGGCTCATGTGCAAGGATGTCTGCATGCCGGGCGAAGCCGAGGTCAGCCTCACGCTCACGCCGACCGCGCCCGGCGCGATGACGACGGCCAACGTCACCGACTCCACCGAAGGCGAGGCCTTGCTCGCGACCCTCGAAACCCTTCCGAAACCGCTCCCCGAGGGCTGGCGCGCCACCGCCTATCGCGCCGATCCCGCCGGCAAACTCCTTCGCCTCGCCTGGAACGGCGAGGACGCCCCGCGCGGCGAGGCCTGGTATTTCGACGCCGACGCCGCCATCGCCTACGACAAGCCCCAGCCGGCCTTCGCCGAACGCCCCGACCGCGGCGGGCTCGAGCTCACCGTCTCCGACTACGCCGAACCCGCGCCGAAACACCTGCGCGGCCTGCTCACCTTCGCCGGCGGCCCCGCCTACGAGATCGACCTTCCGATCTCGGCCGCCGCGCCCACGGTGACCGCCTCGGGCTCGTCGTCTCCCGCGCCCGTCTCCGGCGACGCCTCCGCCACGACCGGCGCCTCGCTCGCCGGCCTCATCGCCCTCGCCTTCGTCGGTGGCCTCATCCTCAACCTCATGCCCTGCGTCTTCCCCGTGCTCGGCCTGAAGGTCATGGGCTTCGTCCAGCAATCCGGCCACGACCGCAAAAAGATCACCGCGCACGGGCTCGTGTTCACCACCGGCGTGCTCCTCTCCTTCTGGCTCCTCGCCGGCGTCCTCGCCGCTCTCCGCGCCGGCGGCTCCGAGCTCGGCTGGGGCTTCCAGCTCCAGGAACCCGCCTTCGTCTTCGCGATGGCCGTCGTGCTTCTCGCCTTCGCGCTCAACATGTCCGGCGCCTTCGAGTTCGGCCTCGGCGCCACCGCCGTCGGCGGCTCGCTCCAGCAAAAGGACGGCTACGCCGGCTCCTTCTTCACCGGCGTGCTCGCCACCGTCGTCGCCACCCCGTGCAGCGCGCCGTTCCTCGCGCCCGCCCTCGGCGCCGCGCTCGCGCTCCCGACCGCCGCGAGCTTCGCCGTCTTCACCGCCATCGCCCTCGGCCTCTCCACTCCCTACCTCGTGCTCGCCGCCGTCCCCTCCGCCATCCGCGTGCTTCCCCGCCCCGGCGCGTGGATGGAGACCTTCAAGCAGGGCATGGCCTTCCTCCTCTACGCCACCGTCGCGCTCATGGTCTGGATCCTCGCCGGACAACTCTCCGCCGAGGGCCTGCTCTCCGCCTTGCTCGCCCTCTCCGGCCTCGCCTTCGCCCTCTGGCTCTACGGTCGCGCCACCGCGCCCGAGGCGCGCAAACCCCGCCGCAAAACTCTCGCCCTCTCACTTCTCCTCGCCGCCGGCGCCCTCGCCTACGGTTGGCCCCGCGCCGCCGCGCCCGACGAGATCGTCTGGGAGCCGTGGAGCGCCGAACGCGTCGCCGAACTTCAAAAGGAGGGCCGCCCCGTCTACGTCGATTTCACCGCCCGCTGGTGCTTCACCTGCCAGACCAACAAAAAAGCCGTCTTCGCCGGCCCCGGCTCCGGCGAAGTCCTGAAGACCTTCCGCGACAAAAAGGTCGCCGCCCTCCGCGGCGACTGGACCAACCGCGACCCGAAGATCACCGCCGAGCTCGCCCGCTGGAAACGCGCCGCCGTGCCCTTCAACCTCGTCTACCTCCCCGGCCGCGCGGAACCGAAGGTGTTGCCCGAACTTTTGACGCCGAGCACTGTCCTGGAGGCTCTCGAAGCCTCCCCTTGAAAACGCCCGCCGCCCCGCGCCTCGCGATCACCCTCGCCGCCCTGCTCGCCGTCTCCCTCGCCGGCAACGCCGCGCTCCTCCTCCGCGCCTCGCGCTCAAAAGCAGGGGCGTCGCGTTCCGCCGCGTCCTCCTCCGCGTCCGACTTCCCGCGCCTGTCTACGGACGTCTCCGCATCCGCCCAGGTCGCCGTTTCGCCCGAACTAGCCGCCGACCTGTCCCGCGCGCTTTCCGGGAGTTCGCTGACCGGGTTCCGCGACCTCCTCGACGCCGCCGGTGTCGATCCAAAGCTCCGCCGCGATCTCCTCCAGGCCGCGCTCAGCCACCGCTACCAGCAAAGCTTCCGCGACAGCGTCTTCCCCTACGGCGAGCTGATGCGCCGCGAATGGTGGCGCGAACCCGTGATGGACGAGTATCACCCCGGCGGCCTCGCCGCGAAGCGACGCCAGGAGGAGAGCCTGGCCTTGGGCAAACGCTTCAACGCCGAGCTCTCCGAACTGCTGGGCGACGATATCGTTCGACTGGATCTCGAAGACCCCGACAACGGCTGGCTCGCCCGACGCTTCTCCGGCCTGCCCAAGGAAAAAGCCGAGGCGCTGCTTCGGATCGAGCGCGACTACCAGGAACTCGAACAGGAAATCCACGCCCGCAGCGGCGATTTTCAGCTTCCCGAGGATCAGGAGAAACTGCGTCTCCTCAAAGAAGAACAAGCCCGAGACACCGCCGCCCTGCTCACGCCCGAGGAACGCACCGAGTGGGAACTGCGCTCCTCCCCCACCGCCGACCGCGCCCGTCAGCACGCCACGCGCTACCGCGCCACCGAGGAGGAATATCGTCGCATCTACGCGCTTCAAAAAACCTTCGACGACACCTTCGACTTCGATCCCTTCTCGTCTACCGGCCCGCAGCAGGAGCAGGACTGGAAAGTCCGCCAGGAAGCGGAACGCGCCCTCGAGGCGGAGATCCGCGCCATCATCGGCGAAGATCGCCACGCCGAGGCGCTGCGCCGCCAAAGCAGCGACTTCAACCTCGCCCAGGCCGCCGCCGCCCGGCTAGGCCTACCCGAGGACACCGCAAACCGGATCTACGACCTGCGCGAACCGGCCGCCGAGGCCTCGCGCCGCATCGCCGCCGACACGACGCTCGGACCCGATGAACGCAAATCCGCCCTCGCCCGCCTCGCCGCCGACACGCGCGCCACGTTGGAGAGCACGCTCGGAAAAGAAGCCGCCGCCTCCTACTTCGAACGCGGAGGCATGAGCTGGCTGCGGGCCCTCGAACAAGGCACGCCCATCCAGTTCGATCAAAATCGCGACAGCTACAGCCCCGTCTCCACCGGAGAGCCCGACTCCGAGCCACTCGCTCCCCGGATCCACATCGATTGACCCGGCCCCCGCCTCACATCGCGACCACGCTCACGATCTGCTCGCGCGTCAGCTCCGTCGTCGGCGCGAAGGCTGGCGACGCCGCGTAGGCCAGCAAACTCGCGAGCAACTGCCGGCACACCGGATCGTCCGCGCCCGCCAGATCAGCCGCGACGAGCAGCAGGCGTCCCTTGCCGACCCGCGCCTCGATCACCAGCGCCAGCGAACGGCCGGTGAACCAGTCGTCGATCACGCGCACGATCGGCGTCAACTCGCGCGGCAGACCCGTCAGCACCAACGCACCGCCGCGCCGGATCGGATAAGACCACTGCCAGTTGCTCCACGCCTCGGTCGGGAACCGCGCCAGCGCCGGATGCGCCGGATCGCAAAGGACACCCAGCGTGTGCGGCGCCTGCCCGTTCGTCCACGAGGTGTTCCAGAAGATGCTCGAAAACCCGAGTTGCACTCCGCCCTTCACCGCCGATCCCGGCACCGGCGCCAGCACCGTCGCGCCGGCTTCCAACGCCGCCAGCGTCTCCGCGTCGAGCGCTCGCGCCAGCGTCACGCCCGCGGGCGCGGCCGGCGCGCGCTCCGCCACCGCGGCCGGATACAACCACAGATCCCAGTCGTTCGCGAAGAGCCCGCCGCCCGACTCCACCGCCAGCTCCAGCCTCAGCTTCGCCGGCGCGACTTCCAAGAAAGCCGCGAGGGGGATCTCCACGCGACCGATCCTCGCCGGCCCGCCGACCGGCGCCGCCACCGGAGCGAACTCGCCGCTCGCCAGAACACGATCCTGCGGACCGAACAAACGCCACGCCACCACCGCGCCCGTCAGCGGAGCCGCGCCCCAATGCGCCACGTCCACGTCGGCCACGATGCTTTCCGTCGTCGTGAACACGCGCTTCTCCAATCGCGCCAGCGGAACCGTCTCCGCGCAAAAGCGCCGAAACTCCGCGGGCGCGATGTAGCCCTTCTCGTCCCAGAACGCGTCGAGCACCCCGACCAGCGCCGTGCCCTGCCCCGGGAAATCGTGCAGATCGAGCAGGTGAAACCCCGCCATCTCCGGCGTGCGCAACGCCGCCTCGATGTCCTCCTTGTAGCAAAGCGCCTGGAGTTTCCCCGAGGCGTGCAGGAACTGCGGCGCCAATTCCAACAGCCCCGAAGCCACCAGCCGGTCGCGAAAGATCTCGAAGTTTTTCGCCTTCAGGTAGCCCGTGTATTTCTCGATCTCCGCGAGGTTGGGATACACGCACCACTGCCCGATCTCGTGGCTGACCAGCGGCTGCGGAAACTGCGCGATGTAGTCGCGGTAGTCGGTCGTCGTCTCCGGCGGCGCCGAGTTGATCCGCGAGGCCAGCCCCGCGCCCCAGTGTTGCACGCGCGGATGCCAGTCCACGTGGAAATCGTTCTCCGGCAGATTCGGCCAGCCGGCCATCGCGACGTAGATGCGCCGCGGATCCTCCGCGCGCCGGCGCGTCACCCACTCCGAGAGCCACGCCGCGTGGCGCGGCCCCTCGGGCTCGTTGCCCGCGGCGAGAAAAACAAAGCACGCGTGGTTGCCGTAGGCGCGGCGGATGCGCCCGCTCTCCGCCTCCAGCCACGCGTCCACCGGCTGATCGTCGCCTAGCGTGGTCGTCCAATTCGGCCACGACGCCACCTCGACCTGGAAATAAAACCCTTCTTCGTCGCCGGCCACGAACGCCGCCTCCGGCGGGCACCAAGAGTGAAAACGGAGCGTGTTCAGCCCGTGGGCGCGCGCGATCCGGAGAATGCGTCGCCACGATTCGACGCCGGTCGGCGGATGCCCGGTCTTCGGGAAAATCGCGCACTCCAGCGTGGCGCGCACAAAGAGCGGGCGCCCGTTGATCAAAATGCGCCGCCCCTCGGTCGTGATTTCGCGCAGGCCAAACACCACCTCGCGCCGGTCGCCCGAGGCCAGCGTCGCGACGAGCGTGTGCAGCGCCGGGTTAAACTCGTCCCAAAGCGCCGCGTCCGGCCCAAGTTCGAGACGCGCCGCGAAAGCGCCGCCCGCTCCGGTCACGACCGACACCGCCGCGCGCGATCCGACGCGCAGCTCGACCGCGATCCCGTCCAGCGGCTGCGGCGCGAGCGCTCCCGCCGGCACCGATCCGCTCAACCTTCCACGCACCGTGATCGCACGCGCCGCGACATCGGGAAACACCTCAATCCGGTCGATCCACTCCGTAGGCGTGGCGTGCAAGGCGAGACGCCCGACGACGCCGTTCCAGTTGCCCTGGGTGTGATCGGAGATGCTGTGCGAGTTGTCGCCGATGTTCACCGCAAGGCGCGAATTGTCCACGCGGACGGTCAGGCGATGGCGACCGGGCGAGACCTTGGCGCCGAGTTCATAACGATGCGGCGTGGAAAGCGCGTCCTGCTCGCCGAGCTCGCGCTCGTCGATCCACGCACGGGTGATCCAGTGCGGGCGTTCCAGTTCGAGCACGATGCGTCGCCCCGCCCATTCGGCGGGCACGTCGAACTCGCGCTGATACCAGGCCACACCCGCGTAGTAGGTCTCGGGCTGAAGCCAAAACGGCACCTTGAAATTACCCGGCTCGCGGTAGGCCGCGTATTCGGGCGCGGTGAAAAACGACTTGTCGAAAATCCCGCCCGTCCACGGCGTATCGAGGCCCACAAGGTCGCCGATGCCGTGACCGGGCAAGGAGCCTGGTAGCTCGATGGGCTCGGACAGTCCACGTGCGAACCAGCGTTCGGAAACGCCGCGGTCCTCGCGATCAAGCTCGAAGGTCCAAGTGCCAGAGAGTGACAGGGAGTTCATTGAGAAATTTGGGGATGAATCGGTATTTGTCCGTTGGTAGCGGCGTTGGTTTTCCCCGGCCAATCCCAGTGAACGAGATCATCGCTCCAGGCGATGCCGAGACTGCAGTGGTCGTCGAACATGGTGCGTTCGTCCTCGGGGCCGCTGCCGTGGAAAACCATCAGATACTTGCCGATTCCTTTTTCGGAGCGAAGATCCATTACGAACCCGGCGGTGATGCGTCCTTTGGCCCAAGGCCAGTCCTTTTGGCCCAAGGTGATCAGAGCTGGATTGCGCCACGTCTTCAGGTCGTCGGATCGCTTCACCTCGATCCCGTTGTCGGGCGAATAAAACATCACATACTCGTTCCCTTGGACGACGGCGCAGGGATTTTCTCCACCCAAAATACGTCCGGCATCGGTCCACGTGCGCAAATCGCGGGACCACGATCTCCGCAGGCCGTTTTGTTTGTAGAAACACCACCACTTGCCCGGATCGTCCTTATCCTGCAGCAAAAACGGATCGATCATGCGCCCCATCTGTTCGACCGGAACCTCGGGGCCCTTGGTCTTGAGCAATTCGGGCTCGCCCCAGTTCTCCAGGTCGCGGCTGCGCATAGTCCACAGGCGAGCCGTGTCGTTACCGTATTTCTCGCCATTGGGGCGCGGGTAGGTTTGCAGGCACAAGACCCATTCGTCGCCGAAACGGACGACGTTGCCCGGGCTGGAGAAATTCAGGTTCAGGTCCTTTGGCGTAAGAATCCTAGGCGGAGTCCAGTCGATCAGATTGGTGCTGCGACTGACGGCGGTGAACCAGTAGGGTTTTCCTTCTTCAATGCGGATGTAGGAATAGAACATCCGGAAAATCCCGCCGTGATAAACCACCGCCGGATCGCGATAGGCGGTGGTCGCGTCTCCTCGAAAGAGGATCGGCGAGGGAATACGGGAAAGATCCACCGTCGATTCGGGTGTGGATGCGGCGGCGCTTGAGGCATTCAACGTGAGGACGGACGGAGCGACTCCTTCACCGGTCACTCGCACGGTGATCGCACCGGTGGAACCGGGTTTGGCGCGGACGATGGCGAGGGCGAGGCCGTTGAACGCTTTTCGCTCTGGCGACGAGAATGTGGTCAGATCGGTTGGGTCGCCGTTGTCGGTGGCGACGATTTCACCGGGGCCGCTTATGGTGAATGAGAGCTTCGGGTTCGAACGCGGAACGACCAAACCATCGTCATCGACCACGGAGGCGGTCACGAAGCCGAGGTCGAGCCCGTCGGTCGCGATGGTCGAACGGTCGACGGAAAGAAGAAGCCGGGTGGCGGTGCCGGTGGTTTTGACCACTTCGGTGGCCCAGGGCTGCCCCGCCTTGTAGGCGACAACCTTGAGTTCTCCCGGGCTGTAGCGCACGTCGTCCCAGCAGAGACGGTATTCCGACCGGTCTTTCTTTTTTCGCCCAAGCGACTGCCCGTTAAGCCAGAGCTCGGCTTCGTCGCCGCTCGTGTAAACGTGGACAGGGGTGATCTCGCCGGTGCGTTCGGGCCAGTTCCAGTGGGGGAGGATGTGGGCCATCGGTAGCTCGGGACGCCAACGGGCCTGGTAGAGATAAAAGCGATCTTTTTTGAATCCGGCGAGATCGACGGCGCCGAAGTAGGAGCTGCGCGATGGAACGTCGATTTTTCCCAGGGCCTTGAGCTCGGCCTCGGCCTTCGCCTTGTCCTCGGGCGTGTGATAGTTGCTCAGGATCGTGAAGTCGTGGTTAAAGGGAGTCGGCTCACCGAGGTAATCGAAGCCGGTCCAGATGAACTCGCCGGCGACGAAGGGGTTTTCGTCCTGGCCTTTGAACTCGGTGTCGGGGGTGGATGCCCAGTTGGGCGCATAGAGATCGTAGGAACTCATATGGAACCCGATCCGGCCGTGGTCTTTGTCCTTGTGCACCGGAAAGGCATACACGCCGCGCGAACTGACGGTGGACGCGGTCTCGCTGCCATAGAGGGGCTGGGCCGGATTGGCGGAGCGAAATTTCGCGTATTCGTGCGGCTTGTAGTTGTATCCGAATACGTCGATTGTTTTCTGGAAGCCGTTGTAGCCGGCGGGTGGCTGATCGCAGCCGGCGGTGGTGGGACGAGCGGGGTCCTCCTCGCGGGCAATGGTGGACAAACGTGCCGCCAGGCGGTGATTTTTCAACTGGATCTGCTCGCCGATCTCGTTGCCGATGCTCCACATGACTACCGAAGGGTGGTTGCGGTCCCGGCGGATCATCGCACGCAGGTCGGCCTCGGACCAGTCGGCGAAAAGCTTGGCGTAACCGTTGGGTTTCTTGGCCACGGTCCATGTGTCCGTGAGTTCGTCGATCACGAGAAACCCCATGCGATCACAAAGATCGAGAAACTCGGGCGCTGGAGGATTGTGCGCGGTGCGAATGGCGTTAACGCCCATCTCCTTGAGGATTTCCAACTGACGCTCGGCGGCACGGAGGTTGAAGGCCGCCCCAAGCGCGCCGAGGTCGTGGTGCATGCAGACGCCCTGGAGCGGGACGCGTTGTCCGTTCAGGTGGAAGCCGTCGTTGGCGGTGAACTCGGCGGTGCGAATGCCGAATGGCGTCTCGACGCGATCCAAGAGACTGTCGCCCTGCTGCACGAGGGTGACAGCGACGTAGCGCTCGGGGCGGACGAGGTCCCAAAGAACCGGATCGGCAAGCGTGAGCCGGATGGCGGCAGATTTGGATTCTCCTACGCCGAGCGAGAGCGACTGCGGAGAGGAAGTAAGAATCGCCGCACCGGAGGGACGCCCCTGAAGGTCCGCCTTGAAAATCTGGGTGACGACTTGGAGCGAGGCGGGGCCTTCCGACTGATTTACGATCTGCGAATCGACCGCGAGCGTGGCCGTGGACGAGGTGATCTCCGGTGTCGTGATCCTGACGCCCCATTGGCCGACGTGGACGGCAGCGGTCTTGGTGAGCCAGACGTTCCGGTAGAGTCCACCACCGGGATACCAACGGGAGGACTCGTCGGGATTATCCAGGCGAATCGCAAGAGTGTTGGTTGAGCCGGGACGGAGAAAGGACGTGAGATCGAGTTGGTAGGAGGCGTAGCCATAGGGCCAGCCGCCCACGAAGCGCCCGTTGCACCAGACCGCCGAGTAGGACATGGCTCCGTCGATTTCGAGAACGATGCGACGACCGGCGTCGGCGGCGGGAAGATCGAAGGTCTTGCGATACCAGGCGACGCCGAAGCACGGAAGCTTGCCGGTTTTGGCGGGAATCGCCGGATCAAACGGTCCTTCGATGCCCCAGTCGTGAGGAAGATCGAGCCTGCGCCAGGCGGAGTCGTCGAAGGCGGACGATGGCTGGGCGTAGGAAACGGTTTCTCCCGGACCTCGGCCGGGCGGTCGGACGGCGGAGGAGCCGGATACGAAGGCGGCCGCCGAAGGGAGGATCCACGGCTTGAACTTGGCGTAGTCGAGCGATCGCCCGGCATCGGCCGGGTCACCTTTTACGAAGCGCCAGTCGTTATTGAAGAGAATGCGTTCACGCGGTTCGTCGGCCTTGGCGAGGGTAAGGCCGAGCAGGAAAACCAATAGAATGCGGAGCTTCATCGCGGGGTGTTTTTATCGATCACCGAAGGTGAAGGTGATCGTGCCGTGGTAATCGCCGACGGCCTTTGCGGGTTGGCCTCTCGGCCCGGAATTCTCGGGCGGATTTACCTTGGAGCCCATGGCGGGAATCGCGTGTAAGAACGAGAGGTCGCCGATGGGGAACACGACCGTGGTGTTCATATGGCTAACTCGCGGCGTCCCGATCCGCAGGTAGATGTCGGGTGATGCGCTTGCCACGGTCAGGCGGCCGGCCGGGGTTTCGAGATTGGCCCAGCGCAGTCCGGAGAAGAAGCCTTGGAATTCGGGATAGTTCCACGACTCGCCGGTCCGGGTGTCGTTGAACGCGGTTTCGTGGACATCGAGCCAGGTGCCGCGCAGGCGGTTTTGCCAGACACGATACGGACCGTCACCGAGCCAGCGCAGGGAACGCATCCGGGCTTCCGGATGATCGAAGGTGATACCGTGGTGGAGAAAGGTTCCGTTAAGGGTGTAGTCGTAGTCCAGGCGCAGTGCTCCGTCGCCCGTGAGCGTCCAGCGGAAATGGAGCTGGCCCGATGCGCCGCGGCTTTCGAGCCAGACGGCGGGTTTACCGGTCCGGGCGTCGTTGTCTTGGCCCGTGGTGACGCTGACGGAGGACGTCTTATCGAGAGGAAAAGAGGACGCGGCGTAACCCACGCGCACGGATTTTACGGTCATCGGTTGACCGGTGTGGCGGCGCGGCTGGGTGATGCGCACCGCGAGCACCGTTTGCGGGGAGAAGTTGAGTCGTTTGAGATCGGAGTCGCGGCTGGCACCATCGAACAAGGTGCGCCACGCGGTTCCGTCGGAAGACACCTCCACCGTGTAGAGCGCGTAGGCGATGGATTTGTTGAAATCCAAGTCAACTTGCGCGGTGCTGATCAGACGGGGGGCGGCGAGGCGGTAGGTGTTCGTGGTTTTGTCTTCTTCGGCGAAGGGCAACCACTCGACAGCGTCCTTGGCTTCGGGTTTGGCAAAGGTGAGCCGGGGACCGTTGGACAGGGCAAATGGCTGATCGCCGCGTCGCACGTTCTTCAGGACGCCGGTGGCGGCGTCGAAACTCACGGTCAAGCGGTCGGCGGACAGGCGGATTTCGTCCGCCGTGGTTTCAATCTTGGGCGCAGCGACCGGGGGCGTTTCGGCGGTTTGGCGCGGTGTCGCCGGGATGGGCCAGACCCAAGTCCACAGTTCCTGTTGATCGGGACCGAAGGCGATTACAGAGAGGGCGTCCGCCTCACGCCAGTTGGCGGGCAACGGAAGGGAGAGCACGCCGCTGTCGTGGGGTGCGATGTCGGGAGCGACGGCGCTGCCCTGGGCGATGATCTGCGTAGCGGCCTTCGCATCCGCGGGCACGGGGTAACGCAGCAGTTTCCATTGGAAGGCGCATTTATCCAACGAGGTGAAGTCGTAGCGGTTGGTGACGGACAGCTTTCCGGTGAACTTTTCGTTGAGGACCGGCTTGGCGAACTGAACGGGCGACCAGACGTCGCGCACGGTGTGGTAACTGCCCTCCTTTTCGTGGTGCGGGCCGACGATGCCGTCGGGCGCGTAGGTGCCGAACACGTCGATGCGGCCGTTCTGGTCGTCGCGGCGCACACCTTCGTCGGCGAGCACCCAGATAAAGCCACCCGCACCGACGGGAGACTTGGCGATGGCGTTCCAGTTGTCCTCCAGACCGGCGCCTCCCCCGCCATCATAGAGGGCGTGCATGAACTCGGTGGGCATGACGAGATGGGCGCCGTTCGTGCGGCGCGTGAGATCGGCATAGGCGGGGTAGTGACGCGTATCGATGCCGCTGAACGGATCCCACGGGTGAAGCACGCGGCGTTGCTGCGGATCGTAGAGGGCGAAGTCACCGTCGAGATCACGGTTCCAGCCGCCCTCGTTGCCGTTGGCCCAGAAAAGAATCGAGGGGTGGTTGACGGCACTCTCGATCATCTCGCGAACGAGCCGGCGGCCGATCTCGGTGTCGTGGCCCTTTTGCCAGCTGCTGAGTTCATTGATCACGTAGAGGCCGAGTTCATCGCAGGCGTCGAGAA
>JACCEC011709503.1_pt1 | contig 108720 bp, 87 predicted proteins | sample 7450121 | NCBI WGS metagenome assembly JACCEC01 (sample SAMN15323455, study PRJNA562643) | freshwater metagenome | isolation source: river surface water | place: USA:Blue River Watershed | collected 2017-08-18
CCGAGGCCGCCGCGGCCGCCGCCTCGGCGCGCTCGGTCGCGAGCGCGGATACCGGCGCGTCGTCGGGCGAAGCCGCTTCGCCTCCCGTCCCGGCGGATCCCATTCCCGCGCCTTCGTCGACCGAGGTCGCCGCGCCCGCGATTGTCGAATCCCCGGCGGAGAAGCCGGACGCTCCGGCGGTTCCCTGGTCCTGGGTTTTGTCCGACGTGAAGCCCGCCGCGGATGCGCTCGCCGGCGAGTGGAAGCTCGTCCGGGGGGAACTCGTGTCCGGCGAGGACCGTTGCGCCCTGGCCCTGCCGGTGCGCCTGGCGATCAATTACGACATCGCGATCGAGTTCACCCGGAACAGCGGCGATAATTCCATCGCCGTCTTCGTGCCGACGCTTTCCGGCGTGGGCACCTTCGAGATCGACGCCTGGGATCTCGGCATCGCCGGCCTGCAAATGATCGACGGCCGGGACATGCGAAAAACCGACCGCTTTTTTCCGGCGCGATTGCTGAACGGGGAAAAACACCGGCTTATTCTCGAGGTTCGCGGCAGCCGCGTGACCGCATCCTGGGATGGTGAGCCAAGGATGGTCTGGAATCTCGGGACGCAAAAACTCCACATCCCCGCCATGTGGCAGATGCGGCCGGAAATCGGCCTTGGTCTTGGCTCCTGGAACAGCCCCACGACCTTTCACCGCATCGCTTATCGCGTCTGGCCGGCGGATCTGTAGGTCGCGCGGGGATTTTTATCGGAACCGGCCGGGCCTGAACGGGCTTAGCGTCTTTGCCGAGGGATGCGACCCGAGCTTGGCAAGCGTGTAAAGGGCGCGTGAGTTGATGCGCACATGAGCGTCCGCCAGCATCTTCTGGCCACTTTGGTCCTGTGCCTCGCGATCACGCTGGGCATGACTTTCGCGCTGCACTGGCAGCAACGGCACGAGGCCGAGACACTCGCCGTAAATTTCACCCGCGATCGCCAGGAGCAGCTCGATCTTGCGGTGCGGGAGCAGTCCGAGTCGCTGGGCGTATTCGTGCAGGACTACAGCGGTTGGGACGACATGATCGCCTTCGCCGCCACGCGGGATCCCGAGTGGGCGCGCCTGAACATCGAGGAGGTCATGGAACGCTATCGGCTGAGCGCCGTGTGGCTTCTCGCACCGGACGGGCGCGTGCTTTACTCCCGTTCCGGCGAGGAAACCGTGCCGCCGCCTCCGCCTTCCGTTCTTTCGGTCATCGTGGCCACGCGCGTATGGAACGAGGAGGTCGGCGGGTTTTACGAGGCGGGCGGTGTCGTGGTGGATCTGCGCGCGCGCCCGGTGCAGCCGACGGCCGACACGGAGCGCAAGACCAAGCCCGTCGCCTGGCTTCTCGCCGGCCGGGTGCTGGATGGTCGGTTTGCCGAGCGCATGGAGCGCAAGCTTCAGGCGCGCGTCTCCCTGGTTTCGTCGGCGGGCGGTAGCGCCCCGGCGGATGGTTCGAAAATCGCGGTGACGCACCCCTTGCCGGGTTTGGCCGACACCGCTCCCGTGGCGGAGCTGCGGGCGGTCTTCGATGCGACGTCGCTCGAGCTGGGAGCATATTACAACGATCGCGAAATGTTGGTCTGGCTCTGCGCCGTCGTGCTCTTGCTCGGCCTGGTGGGCTGGAGCGTCACGCGCAACGTGCTGCGCCCGCTGGCCCGCATCGGGACCAGTCTCGAATGCGACTCGCCGGAGCCGCTGGCGGGGATTTCCCGGAAACTGCCCGAGTTCGCGCGCATCGCGGAGCTCATCCGCGAGTCTTTTCGCCAGCGCGAGGCGCTGCGTCGCGAGATCGACGACCGCGTTCGCCTGGGGCGCGATCTGCATGATGGCGTGATCCAGAACCTCTATGCCACCGGCATGGGCATCGCCCACGGCATGCGGTTGGCGGAGGACGATCCGAAAAAGGCGCGCGCCCGTCTCGAGGAGACCTTGCGCACCTTGAACGAGACCATGGAGTCGCTGCGCGGCTTCATCGCGCGGGCCGAGCCCGAGGCCGCGGGCGAGGTGGATTTCGCGGATTCTTGCGTGACGCTATTCCAGACCCTCCGCGTGCATCGCGATTGCGAGCTGGACCTGGATGTCGACGGCGAAGCCGGCGCGGCCATTCCGGCGGGGCAGAAGGCCACGCTGCTGTTCATCGTTCGCGAGGGCATCTCCAATGCGCTCAGGCACGGCGAGGCGAAGCACATCTGCGTGAGCTTGAAGTCCTCCGGCGAAGGCTGGGTGTTGCGCGTGCGAGACGACGGTCGCGGTCACGCGGGCTTCGCCGACGCGCCCGCCGGCGGGCGCGGTTTGGAGAACATCCGCGCTCGCGCCCGCGAGCTGGGCGGCACGCCGGGGTTTTTGTCCGCGCCGGGCGGCGGCGTGGAGGTGGTGGTGGAGTGGCCCGCGGCCCGCGACCAAGCGTAGGACGCGATAAGCGGAGCGGCGCCGGCGGTGTTCGGCGAAGGGCGAACGGGCGGTGCGCCGGGCGCCGGGCTTTATGCGGCCGGTCCGCGCAGGGCGCGTATCCCGGCGATGAGCCGGTGGACGTTCTCCGGCGCGATCCGGTCGGTGATGATCGAGCAAGGATGGTTGTGCTCCACGTCCAGGTGCACCCCGTCCTCGGCGCCGGGCCGCACGAAATCCGCGACGAAATCCATCCCCCCGCGCGGTCGCATGTAGCGCACATAGGGATCGGGATCGTCGCTTTCGATCACGATATCGTCGTGCAGGAAGATGTTGCAGTAGAGCGTGAGATCCCGGAACGACGCGAACCACGTCGGCGGGTTAACCAATTGATCGCGGATGATCAGCGTCATTGGGAAATGGGGTTCAGCAGTTACGCTGCCAAGTATCGGCACCGGCGCCGGCTTCCTTGACCCCGTCGGACGACATGCGTCATGCCTTTGGGTTTCCTTTTCACCACATCGCTTTTCTCCTCACCACATGAGCACCGCGCGCAAACCCGTTCTCCTCATCATCCGCGACGGCTGGGGCCGCAACCCCCACGCCGAGCAGGCGTCCTTCAACGCTGTCGCCTTGGCCAAGAAGCCGGCCGACGACGCGCTGCAGGCCTCCGCTCCGGTGGCCTACGTCTCCGCCAGCGGTCTCGACGTCGGCCTGCCCGACGGCCAGATGGGCAACTCCGAGGTCGGCCATGAAAACATCGGCGCCGGTCGCGTCGTCGACCAGGAGTTGGTTCGCCTCAACAAGCTCTTCTCGGAAAAGCAGCTCGCCGGCAACGCCACCTGGCTCGGCGGCATCGCCCGCCTGAAGGCCAACCCCGCGGCCAAGCTCCACCTCATGGGCATCGTCTCCGACGGCGGCGTGCACGGCATGCTCGAGCACCTTTATGGCCTGCTCGCCCAAGCCAAGGCCGACGGCATCTCCGCCGACCGCGTCTTCGTCCACGGCTTCACCGACGGCCGCGATACGCCCCCGACCTCCGCCCTCGGCTACGTCCGCCAGGTCGAGGCCAAGATCAAGGAGCTGGGCAACTACGGCCGCATCGCGACCATCACCGGCCGCTTCTGGGCCATGGATCGCGACAACCGTTGGGAGCGCGTGCAAAAGGCCTACGACGCCCTCACCGGCCGCGCCTACGCCGCCACCGCCACGTCCGCCGAGGCGGCGGTCCAGCATTACTACGACCACCCCCTTTCCGAGACGCAGAAGGGCGACGAGTTCGTCCCCGCCACCGGAATCCTCGGCGCCGACGGCAAACCGCTCGCGAAGTTCTCCGACGGCGACGTCGTCGTGTTCTACAACTACCGCGGCGACCGCCCGCGCGAGATCACCAAGGCGTTCGTGAACGACGGCTTCGCCGACTTCGACCGTGGTCCCAAGCTCGACCTCTACTACGCCACGATGACCGAGTATGAGGCCGGCCTGCGGGTGAAGATCATCTCCCCGAAGCCGCCCAAGTTGAAGAACATCCTCGGCCAGGTCGTCGCCAATGCCGGCATCCCGCAGTTTCGCTGCGCCGAGACCGAGAAGAACCCGCACGTCACCTTCTTCTTCAACAACTACAACAAAGACCCGTTCCCCGGCGAAGACCGCGCCTGCCCGGCCAGCCCCAAGGTCGCCACCTACGATCTCCAGCCCGAGATGAACGCCTCCGAGGTCACTCGCCTGAGCAAGGAGGCCATCCTCTCCGGCAAATACGGCATGGTGATCGTCAACTACGCCAACCCCGACATGGTCGGCCACACCGGCTCGATCCCCGCGACCGTCAAGGCCTGCGAGGCGACCGACGCCGGGGTGGGGGAGCTCCTCGCCGCGATCAAGCAGGTCGGCGGCCGCGCCGTCATCTGCGCCGACCACGGCAACGCCGAGCAGATGTATGACCCCGAGCTCAAGGGGCCGCACACCGCGCACACCTTGAACCTCGTCGAGGTCTTCGTCTTTGGCGAAGGTTTCACCAAGGCCACCCAGATGCGCTCCGGCGGCCGTCTCGCCGACATCGCGCCCACCGTGCTCCATCTCATGGGCCTCGAAAAGCCCGCCGAGATGACCGGCTCCTCGCTGATCGCGGGCTGAGCGATCAGCGCGTTTCGCGCCGTGATCGAGGCGCGTTTTTTTCGGTTCGGCCAAGGCCTCGCCTCGCGCGAGGTCTTTTTCTTTTCCCTCGAACGAGCCGGGCGGATCGGAGGCCGGCGATGGCGGCGGTTTTACGCCCCGCCAGACCGTCCGGTCGCGGGCTAGGCGACGGCTCCGTCGAGCTCGCGCCGGACCTGTTCCAGCTCCGCGATCTTGGGTTCCATGAAACGGCGCACCGCGAGCCGATTCAGCCACACGACGAATCCTCCGACCGCGAGCGCGACGCCGAAAACGAGTCCTCCGGCCTTGCTCCAGACCGCCGCGAAGCCTCCCGACTGGATCAGTGGATCGAATCCCGCGCAGAGCGTGGCCACGAAGAGCGGCAACGCGTAGTCGCGCGGCACGTGTTTCAAGACGCGGGCCTGGCCGCGGAGCGCCGACAGGGCCGCGTCGATTTGCGTCAACAGGGGAAGACCGGCGGAGGGCGGGGCTTGCGTCTTGCGGCGACCGACCAGAAAGACGATCGCGACGCCGAGGGTGATCGCGACCGCGATCCAGCGTCCCCACGCCACGTAATCGCTGCCGGTGTTGCGCCAGGCGGAGGCGGCGAAGAGCGCCGCCACGGCGAAGGCGGCGCCGATCTCGCGGGTGTCGCGCCAGAAAAGCGCGCGATCCAGGCGGAGGGCGTCGTCGCGCACCCGTTCGAAGAGCGCCGCGGCGCCTTGGGCGTCCGAAGGCGAGGGAAGGGCGGGGGAGCCCTGGTCGCGCCAGAGCGTTTCGTAGTCGTCAAAGTTCATGGCGGATTTCCTTTAAAAACAGCTGCAGTTTTTGGCGGGCGCGGGTGAGCGAGACGCCCACCTGGTTTTCGTTGAGGCCGGTGATCTGGCCGATTTCGCGGTAGGCCAGCCCGTCGAGATGGAGAAGGATGAGCGAGCGCTCCGCTTTCGGCAGGCGTCGGATCGAGGCGTAGAGGGCGTCCAGCCGGTCGTTTTGCTGGTGACGCGCGTCGGGCGCGGGTTGCGCGCAGGCCGCGTCGGGAGGCGTTTCGACCGCGATCACCCGTTGACGGCGGCGACTTTCGTCGCGTCGCCACGTGAGCGCGGTGTTGAGGCAGACGCGGTAGATCCACGTCGCGGGGGCGCACTGTCCGGCGAAGCGCGGCAGCGAGCGCCAGAGTTGCACGAGCATGTCCTGGACGAGATCGTCGCGTTCCTCGGCCTTGTCGGCGTAGAGGCGGGCGATCTTGTGAAAGACTCCGGCGTGCTCGCGCCACCACTGCTCGAAAAGAACTTGGGGAGGGGCGGGGACGTTCATGTTCACCGGAGTTAGTCGCCCGGTGTCCCCGAACCTTACAGAAAAGCGAGGCGAGTTTTCGCGGGAGATCGCCACGGTGCTCCGATGTCGCGCGGAGCCCGGGCCCCGCCGTCTACGGACTGGGCCTTGGCCGATCTCCGCGGCTGGGTCAGATCAAACCGAGCTGAGTCCGCGAGCGGCCCAGGCGGCGACGGAGCTTTCTTTCCAGCCGCGCCTCGAACTCCGCCCTTCGTCCGTCCGGGGCGCCGATCCGTTGCCAGAACCGTCCGCCGCGTTCGCGGACTTGCGGCCAAAACAACTCCGGCGAGGTCGCCACATAGATACTCATCAGGGATTGCATCGTCAGGGTCTCCTTTTCTCCCGGCCATCATCGGCACGGGACGCGGGCGTCTTTATCGCATGCGGAAGGACCCTAGCTGGATCGGGTCGTTCGCGACGTGTCGTCCCCGGGTCTCCGCCCGGCGCCGCGGGGGCCAAATCCCCGGGCTTGCACCGGACGCGTCGCGGCCCCTTGTCTCTTCCGCTTACCGGCTCGATTTTACCCTCTTATTTCCGTTCCGCAGTCCGCATGCATCTCAAAGCGCTCAAGCTTCACGGTTTCAAATCCTTCGCCGATCCGACCACCCTGCGCTTTGAACCCGGCGTCACCGCCATCGTCGGCCCCAACGGCTGCGGCAAATCCAATGTCGCCGACTCCATCCGCTGGGTGCTGGGCGAGCAATCCGCCAAGGCGCTGCGCGGCGGCAAGATGCAAGACGTCATCTTCGAGGGCGCCGACACCCGGAAACCCGCCCAGATGTGCGAGGTTTCCCTGCTGCTCACCGACTGCGAAAAGCAGCTCGGCAGCGAGTTTCACGAGATCGAGATCATGCGCCGCGTCTACCGCGACGGCGGTGGCGAATACTTCTTCAATGGCCAGCCCTGCCGCCTGAAGGACATCCAAAAGCTCTTCATGGACACCGGCATCGGCCGGACCAGTTACTCGATCATGGCTCAGGGCCAGATCGACCAGATCCTGTCGTCGAAGCCCGAGGAACGCCGCGCCGTCTTCGAGGAGGCCGCCGGCATCACGAAGTATAAGTCGCAGCGCAAAGAGGCCCTGCAAAAGCTCTCGCTGACCGATACCAACCTCACCCGTGTCGCCGACGTCATCACCGAGGTCGGCCGTCAGATCGGTTCGCTCCGCCGCCAAGCCTCGAAGGCGCTGCGTTACAAGAAGCTCACTTGGCGCCTCCGCCACCTCGTCCTCGCCCATCATGGCCAGGCCCACGCGACGCTCGCCGCGCAACTCGCCCAGCTCGAGGAAAACGTCATCAAGCTTCGCGCCGCCGCCGAGACCCGCCGCGCCCACCTCACTCAGCAACAGTCCGCGCTCGAGGAGAAAAAATCCGCCCGCGCCCGCTTGAACCAGCGCGTCCAGGAGGCCCAGCAGGCGGTCTTCGATCTACGCTCTGAAAAGGAGCAGGCCGAAAACGCCGCCAACCTCGCCCAGATCAAGCGCAGCGGTCTCGCCGAGCGCCTCGCCTCGTCGCAGGACAATCTGACCGAACTCGAGATGCAGCTCCGCGAGCTCGAGTCGCAGGTCGACACCGGCGCGCAGGACAAGGAGCAGCAACTCTCCCTCCTCGGCAGCTCCGACGCCGTTTTCCAGGACCGCAACCGCGAGCTAGGCGTCCTGGAGGCCGAGCTCCAAAAGCACGAGCAGGAGATCTCGCAGACCAAGTTCCAGCTCCTCCAGTTCGAAAGCAACGTCGCCCGCCTCCGCACCGACACCACGAGCTACGAGGTCGACCAGAAGACCTCCGCGCAACGCCACGAGTCGCTCGCCGCCGAGGTCGAGTCCGTTCGTGTGCAGCAGTCCGAGGCGTCCGCGCAGCTCTCCGACGTCAATGCCCGCGTCGAAGAGGCGCAGGTCGCGAAGGCCCGCGCCCACTCCGAGACCCAGGACCTCCAGATCCAGATCGGCGAGCTCACCAAGGAATTCCGCGAAGCGCAGAAGAAGCTTCAGGAGATCGACCGCAATCTCGCCCAGCGAACCGCCCGTCTGAAGTTGCTCCAGCAACTCGCCGAAAAATTCGAGGGCTTCGGCGAGGGCGCGAAGGCGATCCTCCAGGGGCGTTTCAATCATCTCTTCCAAAGTAGCGCAGGCTTCCAGCCTGCGTCCCCTTCTGGAGGGCCGGGCGCTGTCCCGGCCTCCGACGCACCGATGGACGGCACGGAGCCCGTCCCTCCAGCGCCCGCTTTCAAACCCCGTCCGCTCGCCGACGGCCTTCGCCCGCGCGCCGAGTGGGCTCGCGCGCTTGAGGCCATCCTCGGTTCCGCCAGCGAGGCCGTGGTCGTCGCCGACCTCGACGTCGCGCAACGCATCCTTTCCGAGCTCGAGACCCAGCAGATCGGCAGCGCGGCGCTTTCGATCTCAAATTTCAAATCCGAGATCTCAAATCCGGCGGCTTTGCCGCCGGGTCTCAGCCCTGCGGTCGAGTCGCTCGAGTTCGCCGACGAGACGCACCCCGCGGTCGCGCTTCTCCGTTCCAGTTACCTCGCGGACGACCTCGGCTCGTTCCTCGCCTTCTGGCGGGCCAATCCCGATTTCCGCTTCCTCGCCGTGGCCACGGCCAAGGGCGAGCTCGTCGATTCGCGCGGTGTCGTCTACGGCGGCTTCCGCAAAAAATCCGGTGGCGCCGGCAGTCTCGTGCAACGGGAGATCGACCTTCGCGACACCGCCAGGGCCCTCGCCGACGACCAGGTCGCGCACGACGCCCAGCGCCAGGTCATCGATTCGCTTCAGGCCCGCCTCACCGAGGCCGAGCAGGGTCTCGAGGCCAAGCGCGCCGAGGTTCTCGAGGCCTCGCAGAATCTCGCGACCGTCCAGCAGGAGGAGCGCAACGCCCAGCGCGCGGTCGACGAGGTCGCCAACCGCGTCGAGCGCATGAGCCGCGAACTCGAGGCGCTCGAGGCCGCCCGTCACGAGACCCAGGCGCGTTTCGACCGCGCCCGCGAGCAGCTGGTCAACGCCGAGCAGGCGGTCGAGGCCGGCCGCGTGCGTATCAACGAACTGGAGACGCTGATTTCCGCCCAGCGCACCGAGCGCGACGTCAAGCGCGACACCCTCGCGCAGGCCCGCCTCGAGCTCGCCGAGCGCCGCCAAAAGGTCGAGGTGCTCGACCGCGGCCTCGCCGACATGCAGCGCCGTCGCGCGCAGATCTCCGAGATCCTTATCCAGCGCCAGCAGGAGATCGAGACCTGGAGCGACCAGACCTCCACGCTCGAGCAGGAGGCCGACGCGCAGCGCGCCCGCGCCTCGCAGATCGCCGAGACGCTTGTCGTCGCCATGCAGCAGGTGGAGCAGATCCGCGTCGAGCTCGGCGAGGTCGAGCACGCGATCAACAGCGTCGAAAACTCGCAGGACGGCATCCGCACCGACGCCGAGAAGAGCGCCGCTGATCTCAGCCGTTGCGAGGTCGAACTCGCCCAGACCCAGAGCCGCGTGCAGTTCATCTCCGAGGACGTGCAGCGCGAGTTCCAGTTGCCCGTCGGCAGCTACGACTGGCGCGGTTTGCTTTACCGCGCGGACGACGATCCGCCGGATTTGAAGGACCTCGATCTGGACGACGACGAGGAGGGCGACTCCGCCGCCGCCTCCTCCGATGGAGGGCGGGGCGCCGTCCCCGTCGCCGTCGCGCCGGCGCCTGTCGCCGCCGATTCCGCCGACGCGGCGGACACCGAGGTCCGTCCTCCATCAGAAGGGCAATCCGCCGCCCAGGCCACGCCTACGCGTCGCCGTAAGAAAAAGGGACCGAAACCCGATCCTACCGAAGACGATTTGGCCAAGGTCGCGGGAGCCGCCGATTGGGGCGCGATCAAGATCGAGATCGACGCCTTGCGCGCCCGCCTCGCCGGCATGGGCGCGGTCAACACCGGCGCCATCGAGGAATACGCCGAGCTCAAGCAGCGCTACGATTTCCTCAAGGGCCAGAGCGACGATCTCGCGACCGCGAAGACCGACCTGATGAAGACCATCGACGACATCAACCGCACGTCGATGGAGCAGTTCCAGATCACCTTCGAGCAGATCAAAAAGAACTTCATCTACACCTTCCAGACGCTCTTCGGAGGCGGCGTGGCCAACCTCGAGCTCATCGTCACCGACGACGTGCTTGAGAGCGGCATCGAGATCACCGCCCAGCCGCCCGGCACTAAGTTGAAGAGCATCACGCTCCTCTCCGGCGGACAGAAGACGCTCACCGCCGTCGCGCTGCTCTTCGCGCTCTACATGGTGAAGCCCTCGCCCTTCTGCTTGCTCGACGAACTCGACGCCCCGCTCGACGAGTCGAACATCGGCCGCTTCACGGATCTGTTGAAGAAGTTCGTCCACGAGTCGCAGTTCATCATCATCACGCACAACAAGCGCACGGTCGCCGCCGCGCACTCGATCTACGGCGTGACGATGGAGGAGCGCGGCGTCTCCAAGACGGTTTCCATGCGCTTCAACCAGGTGAAGGGCGAGCCCGAGTCGCACCCCGAGAACATCGCCGAATCCGTCCGCGGCGCGAAGGCCCGCGGCGCCGCATCCGCCGCGGTCTGACGCGTCGTCCCTGTCCGCCTTCTTCGCCACCCCGTTTCCCCACCATGCCCCGCATCACCCGCATCAAGCTCCAATGGGGCGCCTCGAGCGCCACTCCGGGCGATTGGTATTTTGGTCTCTTCGGCCTCTACGCGCGCAAGACCGGGCGGGGCAGGGGACTCGCCGTGAGCGTCCGCGGCGCGCTCGTCTGGGGCGCCTTCGCCGCGGCGGCCGCCTACTGCGGCGGCGCCGGCTACTACTGGTGGAAGCAAGAGCAGCGCCCGTATAACTATGTCCGATACACGGACGTGTTGCTTTACCCGCTCAGCGCCGAAAAGCGTCGCGAGGTGCGGGAGCTGCAGGGCAAGTCGCTCATCGCGGACGCCTTCGACGCGATCCAGGCCCAGCAATGGAATCGCGGCCTGATGAACCTACGACTGGGGCTCGAGCGTTACCCCCGTGATCTGACGGCGCGCCTGAAACTCGCCCAGATCTTTCTCGGCATCCGGCTGCGTGCGAAAGCCCAGGAGACGCTTATGCAGGGGCTGGACTACGGCTGGCCCGGCCGGGCCTACCTCCAGTCCGCGATCGAGATCGCCGCCGGCGGCGAGGATTACGAGCTTGCGATCCAGATCTGTGATCGCGCCTTGGCGCTGCACGATCCGCAACGCCATTCGCCCGCGGATCGTCGCTGGCTGTCCGAACAAAAAGTCCGTTCCTTGATGGCGGAGAAACGCACCGAGGACGCGCTCGCCTACGCCGAGCGCGAGGTCGGTTCCGTGGGTGATGCGACGCTTTCCGAGCTCCGTCTTCTCGCGCTTTTGCAATCCGGGCGTTCCGCCGAGGCGGTGTCCTTCGCCGAAGAGTGGGCGAAACGCTCCGACGACGACAGTCAGACTCTTCGTTTGCTGGCCCGTTCCTATCGTGAGGCGGGACGCATCGAGGACATGAAGAAAACCTTGTCGAAGATGCGCGCCAACGATCCCTCGGATCCTCGGGCGCCCGTGTATTCGATCATCCAGCATTTCCTAGCCGGTCTTGAATCGGACGGACGGCGATTGCTGGACGATTATATTTTCCGTTTCGGCGGCACCGAGGCCAACTTCATCCTCGCCGCCGAGCCTCTTGCCGAGATCAAGCGTGGCGACGAGCTGGACATCCTTCTCGCCGCCGCCGCCGAGCGTGGCTTCCGCGATCCTCGCCTGCTTTCGCTGAGATTACAGATCCTTATCTCCGGTCGTCGTTGGGCGGAGGCCACCCAGCAGATCTACGATATCCGGCCGTTGCTTTCCGCGGGCACTTCCGGTCGAGCCGCCATGCTGGATTTTTTCCAGTATCTCATCGCCGCGGCGGCCGATCCCGCCGAAGGGGCGCAGACGAGCTTGATTTCCTTTGTGCGCGAGCGGCAGCTGACGATGGCTGCCTATCGGCAGTGCGTGGAGATTTTGCGTTCCTCGGGACGGGTCGACACCGCGCGTCAGATTGTGACGTTTGCGCAGGGCTCCTACCCAAAGAACCAATATCTGGTCGATGCGGTCGCCGCGCTCGACAAGGAGCTTGCGGATCGCCGCGCGGCCGAGGAGGCCGCCCGCCCGGTGTCCGCGCCTGTCGCCGCCTTCGCGTCCGCCAAGGCTTTTTTGGCCGAGGTCGATCGTGTTGCCGGCCAACAAGGAGCGCCCGGCGCGCAGGCCGCTCTGGCGCTCTTCGCGGAGATGCGGAAGGCCCGTCCGGAGTGGCTGGCCCTGAATTCCGAGGCGATCGAGCTCAGCGAGCTGGGATTGCGTGCCCGGGTGGACGACATCGCCGGTCTGCAGAGCGCCACGCGTTCCTATATCACCGCCGAGCGAGCCCGTATCCAAGCCGTGCTTTCCATCGCCACTCGTCTTCACGAGGAGAAGCGCGACGCCGAGGCGCGCATGCTGTTGGCCGAGGTTTTGCGCAAGGCGCCGGGTGATCCCGCGGCCACCGTGTTGATGGCCCGCTGGTTTCCCGCGCCCAAGGCCGCGCCTGCGGCCGAGGCCAGGTCCGGGGCCGCGCCGACGAACGCTTCCGACGCGGCGGCACGTCTCGCGTCCCCTTAAGTAGAACACGCATCGCCCGGGCGATCGTGCCGCCGCCGGAGACGGCGCCCCTTGTGGATCCGCAAGCGAGGGGATGCGGGCGCATGCGCATGCCCCATGGCAAAGCCCCCGCCTTCCGTATGGAGGCTGGGGGTCTCTATTCCTCCGTTTGGCGGAAAGGGCACGCGACACCGGAGGCGCAGCACCTTGTGGCGCTCACCGGCTACGGCTACTCGTGGGTGAAAGACCCTTTTTTAACGATAATTTCGCGCCGGCTTGCTTGCCAAATCGATTAGGGTCCTAACTATCAGCTCCCTTATAGTCACGTCGCCATCGACCATGCCGCATCTGCTTCTCAAGGATCTGCCTCGTTACGAATGCCTGCTCGAGGCGTCGCAGCAGTTTCCCGGGCTCGATCCGACGGCCTGCGAGGTTTTCCTCCATCTGCTTCGCTCGGGAGACGAGGCGTTCCGGGTGACGGAAGAGCATTTTCATGCGGAGGGGCTCAGCCAGGGACGCTTCACCACGCTGATGCTGCTTTATGACAAGACCTGCGGTCAGGCGCATGTTCTGACGCCGGCCCAGCTCGCCGAAAGGTCGGGGGTCACCCGCGCGACGATGACCGGGTTGATCGATACGCTGGAGCGCGACGGCATGGTGACCCGCAAGCCCGATCCCGGCGACCGTCGGCAGCTTTGCGTGGAGCTGACCAGGCGGGGCATCGCTTTTCTTGAGAAAATCCTCCCCGAGCATTTCCGACGTATATCCCGGCTGATGGAGGCCCTCTCCGAGAGCGAGCGACGCACCATGGTCCGCCTTCTGGGCAAGATCGCCGATCGCGCCGCGGAGCAATTTCCCTCCCCGGGCGCGCCTGCCGCAGCTCCGCGTTCGCGCTGATCGCGCCCTTTTCCTGCCTTCCGCCCCTTTTCCCGCACCTTTTCCAAATCCGCACGCCATGCTTAAAAAACTCAGCCTCACCGGCGCCATTCTCGCCCTCGTCCTCGGCCCCATCGTGGGCATCAAGTTCCTCCAGATCAGCTCCCTCATCGCCATGGGCGCCGAGATGGAAAAAGCCGGCCAGCCGCCCACGCCGGTGGCCACTTACGTCGCCGCCGAGCAGGAGTGGGAGGATACCCTGTCCGCGGTCGGCTCGCTGCAGGCCGTGCAGGGCGTGACGCTGTCCGCCGAGCTCGGCGGCACGGTCGTCGAGATCGCGGTCGAGAACGGCGCCGCGGTCAAAAAAGACGATTTGCTCGTCCGCCTCGACACGTCTGTCGAGCAGGCGCAACTGGCCGCGGCCGAGGCGAACCTCAAGCTCGCCGAGCTCCAGCTGGACCGCTCGAAGAGCCTGCTCGCCCAGAAGACCATCTCCCAGTCCGAGTTCGATTCCGCCGACGCCGGCGCCAAGGCCGCCGTCGCCCAGGTGGAGAACATCCGCGCGCAGATCGCGAAGAAGAACATCCGCGCCCCCTTCGCCGGACGCGTGGGCATCCGCATGGTCAACCTCGGCCAGACGCTCTCCGCCGGCGCCCAGGTGATTCCTCTCCAGGCGCTCGATCCGATCTTCATCGACTTTAACCTGCCGCAGCAGCGTCTCGCCACCCTCGAGGTCGGCCAGGCCCTGCGCGTGAAGATCGACGGCGTCGCCGAGCCTTTCGCCGGCAAGGTGACCGCGATCAATCCCGAGGTCGACGCCGTCACCCGCAACGTCCGCGTTCAGGGCACGCTCGCCAATCCCGCGGAGCGCCTCCGTCCCGGCATGTTCGCCGAGGTCGAGCTCGTTCAGAACTCCGCCCGCAAGGTCCTCGCCGTGCCCGCGACCGCCGTCGTTTACGCGCCCTTCGGCGACTCCGTCTACGTGGTCGAGGAAAAGGAGGGCAAGCTGATCGCCCGCCAGCAGTTCGTGCGTCTCGGCGCGTCCCGCGGCGATTTCGTCGCCATCGTCGACGGCATCGCCGCCGGAGCCCGCGTCGTTTCCGCCGGCGCCTTCAAGCTCATGAACAACGCGCCCGTGATGATCGACGACAAGATGCAGCCCGAGGCTTCGCTCAATCCCAAGCCCAAGAACACCTGAGCCGACCTTCGCGAGGGCGCCGCGCGCCCTTTTTCCCTCGTCCCTCTTTTATCCGAAAGCGCGCGCCCGCGTCGCGCCGCCTCCACCGCATGAAATTCACCGACATCTTCGTCCGCCGCCCCGTGTTGGCCATCGTGGTCAACCTGATCATCATCATCGGCGGCCTGCAGGCGATCAAATCGCTGAGCATCCGCCAGTATCCGCGCCTCGAGCGCGCCACCATCAAGGTCACCACCGCCTACATCGGCGCCAACGCCGACCTCGTGCGCGGCTTCATCACCACCCCGTTAGAGCGCGTCATCGCCTCGGCCGACGGCATCGACTACATGGAGTCCAGCTCCCGGCAGGGCAGCTCGGAGATCACCGTCATCCTCAAGCTCAACTACGACGCCAACAAGGCGCTCGCCGAGATCGGCTCCAAGGTGGACCAGGTGCGCGGTGATCTGCCACCCGAGGCCGAGGTGCCGATCATCAACATCGAGCCGGCCGACGCCCAGATCGCGGCGATGTATCTGAGCTTCGGTTCCGACATCCTCGCCGAAAACCAGGTCAACGACTACCTCATCCGTATCGTCCAGCCACGTCTTTCCACGCTGCCCGGCGTGCAGCGCGCCGACATTCTCGGCGGCCAGACCTTCGCCATCCGCGCCTGGCTCAAGCCCGAGCGCCTCGCCGCCTACAACCTCTCGCCCTCCGACATCCGCGCGAAGCTCGCCTCCAACAACTATCTCTCCGCGATCGGCACGACGAAGGGCGGCCTGGTGCAGCTCAACCTCACCGCCAACACCGACCTCCGCAGCGCCGAGGAGTTCAAGCGGCTGCCCGTCTTCCAGTCGGGCGACACCATCGTGCGCCTCGGCGACGTGGCCGACGTCGTGCTCGGCGCCGAAAGCTACGAGGAGGACGTGCGCTTCTCCGGGGAAAAGGCGATCTTCATGGGCGTCTGGGTCATGCCCAACGCCAACTCCCTCGACGTCATCTCCGGCGTCCGCCAGGCGATGGCCACCATCCAATCCCAGCTGCCCACCGGCATGGTCGCGCACATCGCCTACGACTCGACCAGCTACATCGACAGCGCCATCCACGAGGTCCGCGACACGCTCATCGAGACCATCGTCATCGTCGGCATCGTGATCTTTCTCTTCCTCGGATCGGTGCGATCGGCGCTCGTGCCGCTCGTCGCGATCCCCGTCTCGCTCATCGGCGCGGTGTTTCTCATGCAGGCCTTCGGCTTCTCGCTCAACCTGCTCACGCTCCTCGCGATCGTGCTCTCCGTCGGCCTCGTGGTCGACGACGCCATCGTGGTCGTGGAAAACATCGAGCGACACCTCCACGAGGGCAAGACGCCCTTCGATGCCGCCCTCATCGGCGCGCGCGAGCTGGTCGGCCCGGTGATCGCGATGACGATCACGCTCGTGGCCGTCTACGCCCCGATCGGATTCCAGGGCGGCCTCACCGGCGCGCTTTTCCGCGAGTTCGCCTTCACGCTGGCCGGCGCGGTCGGCATCTCGGGCGTCGTCGCCCTCACGCTTTCGCCTATGCTGGGCTCCCGCATCCTGCGCAAGGACGAGGACACCCGCGGCTTCGCCGGCTGGGTCACGAATCGCTTCAACGGCCTGCGCGATCGCTACGCCGTCCTGCTCAACGGCACGCTCTCGGCCCGGCCCTTCGTCTACACGATCTGGATCGTTCTCTCGCTCATGTGCGTGCCGATGTATCTGTTCTCCCCGAACGAGCTCGCGCCCAACGAGGACCAGGGCGTCATCTTCGGCGCCATCACCACGCCGGCCAACGCCACCCTCGAGCAGGCGACCTTCTACACCGAGAAGGCCACCGAGGTGTTCATGAACGTCCCCGAGCGCGACCACGTTTTCCAGATCACCAGCCCGGGCTTCGGCTTCGGCGGCATGCTGGTCAAGCCTTGGGACAAGCGCGAGCGCTCCATCTTCGAGATCGAGCCCGAGGTGACGTCCGGTCTCTCCAAGATCACCGGCATCATGCATCCGGCCTTCCTGCCTTCGCCGCTTCCCAGCGCCGGACAGCTTCCCGTCGAGTTCGTCATCGCCGGCACGCAAAGCCACGAGGAGCTGCTGCGCTTCGCCCGCGACATCATGGCCGAGGCGAAAAAGGGCGGCCAGTTCATGTTCATGGACGCCGACCTCAAGTTCGACCAGGCGAAGGCCGAGATCGTGATCGATCGCGACAAGGCCGCCGCCCTCGGCGTGAGCCTGCAGGAGGTGGGCGCCGACCTCGGTTCCGCCCTCGGCGGCGCCTACGTCAACCGCTTCAACATCGAGGGACGCAGCTACAAGGTGATCCCGCAGATCGAGCGCGCCGGTCGCCTCAATCCCGAGCAGCTCGACCAGATCTACGTGCGCGGACCGGAGGGCAAGCTCGTGCCGCTCTCCACCTTCGCCCGCATCGAGCGCAAGGCGGAGGCGCGCAGCCTGCCGCGCTTCAACCAGCTCAACGCCGTCAAGATCTCCGGCGTGGCCCGTTCCGTCGACGCCGGCCTCAAGGCGCTCGAGACCGCCGCCGAGCGCGTGCTCCCGCCCGGCACCTTCGTCGACTACGCCGGCCAGTCGCGCCAGCTTCGCCAGGAGGCCGGCAAGTTCCTTCCCGCCATGATGCTCGCGCTCGTGCTCATCTTCCTCGTGCTCGCCGCGCAGTTCAACTCGTTCCGCGATCCGCTCATCATCCTGCTCGGCTCGGTGCCGCTGGCCATGTTCGGCGCGCTCGTCTTCACCGTGCTCAAGGCCTCCGGCCCCCCGGGCTGGAACTTCGCCCTCACCGAGGGCTGGACCACCACGCTCAACATCTACTCGCAGGTCGGCCTCGTGACGCTCGTCGGACTCGTGGCCAAGAATGGCATCCTCATCGTCGAGTTTGCCAACGTCCTCCAGGAGCAAGGCATCGCGAAGCTCGAGGCGATCCGCCAGTCGGCGCTCACCCGCCTGCGCCCGGTGTTGATGACGTCCGTCGCCACCGTCGCCGGCCACTTCCCGCTCACCCTGGTGAGCGGCCCCGGTGCCGAGGCGCGCAACTCCATCGGCCTTGTTCTTGTGGGCGGCATGGCGATCGGCACGATCTTCACCCTGTTTGTCGTGCCTTCGCTCTACATGCTCATCGCCAAGGATCGCTCCACCGAGGCCCGCCCGGCCGACGACCTCGCCTCCGCCCCCGCGGCGAAGCCCCTCCATGCCTGAACCTTCCCCGCTCCGATCATGACCAAGATTTCCTTCTCCGCCGTCTTTCTCGCCGCCTCCGTCGCGTCCCTCGACGCCGCCGAGCTTCCGCTCGTGGGCCCCATGGCTCCCGTGGAGGCGATCAAACGCGAGCCCGCCGCGCCCGCCGAGCCCAAGTCTCCCTCGGTGCCGGAAAAGCTCACCCTCGACCAATCGCTGCGCTTCGCGCTCGAGAACAACTACTCCATCCGCCAGGCGCGCGAACGCCTGCGCGAGCAGGAAGGGCTCATCGTCGAGGTCCGCGCGGACGCCCTGCCGAACGTCACCGCCTCCGGCAGCTATACGCGCGACGACAAGGACTTCGTCGCGCCGGGCAGCAGCCGCGGATACCAGGACTGGACGGTCGGCATCTACGTCCGCCAGCTCATCTACAGCGGCGGTGGCGTGAGGTCCGCCTTGGATGCGGCCAAGACCACGCGCGAGGCCGCCTCGCTCGAGATCCAGGCCGTCGTCGACAGCGTCCTGCTCGAGGTGCGCACCCGCTTCGCCGACGTGCTGCTCGCCCGCGAGCGCATCGAGGTGCAGGAGCAGAGCGTCAACCTCCTGCGCGAGCAGCTCCAGACGGTGAAGAACCGCTTCGAGGCCGGCAGCGTGTCGCAATTCGAGGTGCTCACCGCCGAGGTCGCCCTCGCCAACGCCCAGCCGGCCCTCATCAACGCGCGCAACTCGTTCCGCATCGCGATCGACGAGCTCCGCCAGGTGCTCGGTTATCGCGGCGGCTTCGGCGCGGATCTGCAAAAGGTGCCCGAGTTCGACGGCGAGCTGGGTTATCAGCCGGCGAACTACGAGCTCGAGTCCGCGCTCGCGGCCGCGAAATCGAAACGCCCGGAGCTGCTCCGCCTCGAGCAGATCGAGAAGGCGCGCGAATCCGGCGTGACCGTCGCCCGCTCCGGCTACCTGCCGCAGCTTTATGTGACCGGCGGCTACGAAGGCCGGAAGCTCTCCTCCTCGAGTTCTTTCTCTGACACGCAGGACGGCTGGACCGCCGGCGTCACCGGCAGCTGGGCCATTTTTGACGGCGCCCGCACCCGCGGCCGCGTCGCCCAGGCCCGCGCGCAGCTCAACCAGGCCCGCCTGAGCGTCTCGGAGCAGACGCTCGCCATCGAGGTGGAGGTGCGTCGCGCGCTGTCCTCCCTGCAGGAGGCCGCGGAACTGGCCGAGGCCGCCGCCAAGGTGGTCGACCAGGCCACGGAGGCGTTGCGCCTCGCCGATGTGCGCTATCGCAACGGCGCCGCCACTCAGCTCGATGTCTTGCAGGCGCGCGTCGCGCTCACCGAGGCGCAGCTCAATCGCCTCGAGGCCAACTACCGCCACACGGTCGCCCTCGCGACGGTGCGCAAGGCCATCGGCGAGACCAACGCCGCCGCGTCCGCTTTCTGAGAGACGCTTCCGTCGCGAAACGAAACGCGCGTCGTATTCGCGCGTTTTGAGAAACTTCCTTTGGCGCGGCCGATCCAACCGGTCGCGCCAATTCTTTTTGAGGGGTGGCCCTGCCTACCGCTCTGCGGACCGCCGCCCCGTCTTTGAAGTGAGGAGGCGATCAGGCGGCCGGTTTTACTCGAAGCGCAGGGCGTCGATCGGGTCGAGTTGCGCGGCCTTGTGCGCCGGGTAGAAGCCGAAGGCGACGCCGACGAAGGCGGAGAAACCCACGGCCAGCAGGATCGCCTGGGTGGAGACGAGCACGGGCCAGCCGTTGAGCTGGGAAACAAGCTCGGAGCTGCCGACTCCGAGGAGAATGCCCACGATGCCGCCGAGCACGCTGAGGACGACGGCCTCGATGAGGAATTGCACGCGGATGTCGTGGTCGTGCGCGCCGATGGCGAGGCGGATGCCGATCTCGCGGGTGCGCTCGGTGACGGAGACCAGCATGATGTTCATGATGCCGATGCCGCCGACGAGGAGCGAGATGCCGGCGACGAAAGCGAGCAGCAGGGTCATGGTGCGCGAGGTCTGGGTGGCGGTCTGCGCGAGCTCGAGCTGGTTGCGGATCGTGAAATCGGGCTCGCGGCCGCCGCGGCGCTGCTGGAGCAATGCGGTGGCCTCGTCCTGGAGTCGCTGCATGACCTCCGGGGCCGAGGCCTCGATAAGAATCGTGCTGACGTTGGTGCGGCGGTTGATGCGTCGCATGTGGGTGGAGTAGGGCACGAGCACGATGTCGTCCTGGTCCTGGCCGAAGAAGTTGAAGCCCTTCGAGTCGAGGATGCCGCGGATGACGAAGGGTATGTTTCGCACTCGGAGCACCTGGCCGACCGGCTCGACGTCGGGGAAAAGCTGCTTGGCTACGGTCGAGCCGATCACGCAGACCTTGGCGGCGGAGGTGATGTCGGCGTCGGAAAACATGTGTCCGGTCTCGACCGCCCAGGCGCGGATGCTGAGGAAGTCGGTGGAGACGCCGCGGATCTCGGTGTTCCAGTTGAGCCCGTTGGCGAGCACCTGGTTGCGGTCTCGGACCTCGACGGAGACGGACACGGCGTCGGGCAGTTCGCGCTTGATCGCCTCGGCGTCCTCGACGGTGAGGGTGGAGGCGGAGCCCCAGCCGCCGCGGGCGCCGCCGGTCGAGAAGGAACCGGGGAACACGGTGACGACGTTGCGCCCGAGGGAGGCGACCTGGGCCTCGACCTGGCTCTTGGCGCCGTTGCCGATGGAGACCATGGCGATGAAGGCGCCGACGCCGATGATGATGCCGAGCGCGGTGAGGGCGGAGCGCAGCTTGTTGCGGCGCAGGGCGCGGAGGGCGATGACGGTGGTGGCGAGAAGGCGCATGCTGGGCGATGGCGGGGGAGCGGGGAGCGGGGAGCCGAACGGAGACGCGGCGGCGGGCGTTCGGTTTAGTGGCCGGGCTTGCCGGCGAAGGGGGCGCTCGTGAGTTGCGCGGCCTGTTCGGCGTTGGAGAGCCTGGCGAGCTCCTCGGTGGCGATGAGGCGATTTTGCACCGGTTCGTCGCGGACGAGGAGGCCGTCGCGCACGACGAGGATGCGTTTGCAGTATTGGGCGATGTCGAGCTCGTGGGTGACCATCACGAGGGTGATGCCCTGCTCGTTGAGGCGCTGGAAAACGCCCATGACCTCGACGGACGTCTTGGAGTCGAGATTGCCGGTGGGCTCGTCGGCGAGGAGCAGGCGGGGCTCGTTGACGAGGGCGCGGGCGATGGCGACGCGTTGCTGCTGGCCGCCGGAGAGCTGGGAGGGGAGGTGGTCGGCGCGTGGGGCGAGGCCCACGATCTCGAGCGCGGCGAGGGCGCGGCGTCGCATCTCGTCGGCGGCGACGCGCCGCTGGGCGTAGAGCATGGGCAGCTCGACGTTTTCCAGCGCGCTGGTGCGCGGGAGCAGGTTGAAACCTTGAAAGACGAACCCGAGTTTCTGGTTCCGCAGATCGGCGCGCGCGGCGCGGTCGAGGCCGGAGACGTCGATGCCGTCGAGGTGGTAGCTGCCGGAGGTGGGGCGGTCGAGGCAGCCGAGGGTGTTCATGAGCGTGCTCTTGCCGGAGCCGGAGGCGCCCATGATGGCGACGAATTCGCCGGGGTGGATGTCGAGCGAGATGCCGCGGACCGCGTGGACCTCGAGGTCGCCGTTGCGGTAGGTCTTGCGGATGTCGCGGAGTTGGACGACGGGCTGCACGTAGAGTGGGGGGGAGGCCTGCGCGAGTTTCGGACGGGGGCCGTTTACATGCGGCGGCCGCCGCGGTTGCCGCCCGGGAGGAATGGGTTGTTGCTGCCGCCGCCGGAAGCGGGCGCGGAGCTGGACTCGGCTTCGACCAGGGAGGTGATGACGGAGGCCTTTTCCTCGAGGCCGGCGATCACCTCGGTGCTGACGCCGTCGGTGATGCCGAGGCGGACCTCGACCGGTTTGGCGCGCAGGCCGGCGGGGGTTTCGGCGGATGTGTAGAGCGTGCGGACCGTTTCGGCGCTCGCTCCGGTGCCAGAGGGGCCGCGTCCGCCGCGGCGGCGTTCGGGGAGGACGATACCGCGCTCGGCGGCGAGGGCGCGCACGCGCTGCATCTGCTCGCGGGTGGGGCGCGGGGCGTCCGGACCCTCCTTGTAGCCGACCTCGGCCAGGAGGGCTTTCTGGGCGTCGGCGGCGGGATCGGATTTTTCGGCGCCGGGCGCGGGCTCGACCGGCAGCTTAAGCTCGTCGGGGATGCGGGCGCGCAAGGTGGAGTTGGGGACGAGGAGGACGTCCGGACGCTCCTGGACGGTGACGGAGACGTTGGCCGTCATGCCGGGCTTGAGGGCGAGGCTCTCGTTGCTGACGTCGATCAGCGTGGCGTAGGTGACGACGTTGGACTGGACGACGGGTTGGTTGCGGATCTGGCGGACGACGCCGCGGAAGGATCGGCTGGGGAAGGCGTCGACGGTGAAGGCGACGTTCTGGCCTTCCTTGACGTTGCCGATGTCGGCCTCGGCGATGGCCGCCTTGATCTGGAGCAGACTGAGGTCGTTGACCAAGACGAAGAGGATGGGGGCGGAGGTGCTGGCGGAGACGGTCTTGCCGACGGTGGCGGGGCGATCAAGGACCACGCCGTCGATGGGCGCGGTGATGGTGCAGCGCGAGAGATCGACCTTCACGCTTTCGACGGCGGAGGTGCGGATGAGGAGCTGGGCGTCGGCTTGGGAGAGCTGGGCCTCGGCCTGATCGAGTTCCTGTTGCGAGACCAGGTTGCGCTCGTGCAGGGCGCGGATGCGCTCGGCGTTGAGGCGGACGAGCTGGTGGTTGGCCTTGGTGTTGGCGAGCTCGGCCTCGGCCTGGCCGAGGCGGGTGACGTAGGTGGCGGGATCGATGCGGGCGAGGACGTCGCCGGCTTTGACCTGGGAGTTGTAATCGACGAGCACCTCTTTGATGAGGCCCGAGATCTGGGAGCTGACCTCGACGGTGGAGACGGGCTGGAGGTCGCCGGTGGCGGTGACGGTCTGGGTGAGCGTGCCGCGGGACACGTTCACGGTGTTGAAGGCGACGGGGGCGGGCTTCTGGCGTTCGCGCCACCAGAGGAAGGCGCCGGCGGAGGCGGCGACGACGACGAGCGGAAGAATCAGGCGGCGGGGACGGAAGGACATGAGAGCGGGAAAGCGAAGGACGGGAAGTTACGCGGACGAAGGGCGGGACCAAGAACCAATCGGTTCGCGTGGCGGTGAAGGTCGGGTGGGCGGGACGGAATGAGGAAGGCTTGCGGGCGGGGAAGACGGATGAATGGGCGCGACCCGGGCCGAGACGTCGTGCACTTTGGGCGGTTGCAGGAAAACACGAGGCGCGGGATTAAATTTTCCCCGCCCGGGCGCGCCGTTGACAAAGCCCGCGCCGGCGGGTGTGGTGCTCCTTTTCCATGTCCATCGTCATCTGGCTCCTCACCTTTGTCCTGGTCCTCCTTTCGGTTTTCCTGGTGCTCGTCGTCTTGATGCAAAAGTCGAAGTCCGACGGCGGCGTCGGAGCGGCCTTGGGCGGCGGCATGACCGAGGCGACCTTTGGCGCCGACACCGGCAACGTGCTGGCCACCTTGACCCGCAACGGCGCCATCGCCTTCTTCGTCATCAGCTTCGGTCTCTATCTCGCGCACATCTACCAGCATCGCACCGAGCGGACGAAGACCACCCTGCCGACGATTTCCGTGCCCGCGACCCCGGCCACGGCTCCGGCCGCCGCCGTCCCCGCGGTGACCTTGCCCGCTCCGGAGGCCGCGCCCGCCGCCCCGGCTCCCGCGACCACGGAACCCGCCAAGTAAGTCCGCGGTCTTCACGCGCGTGGCCCGCCACCGCCCTTCCTCCTCCCGGCAGACGGCTTTGTCCGTCTGCCTTTTGTTTGGTCTCGTCGCCGCCGGCCTGACGCCGGCCCCGCTTGCGGCGCAATCGCGTCTCAATCGCCCGGCGCCGCGCTATCTGCAGCTTTCCCCTCCCGATCAAAAGCAGGGCGCCGAGATTCTGCGCGAGATGCGGGCGGCGGGCCCGGACGGCGATTATTACCTGGAGTTCGAGCTTCGTGTGCTGCCCCGGCGCGGCGAGGAGCGGAGCGTTCCCGGCCGACTGTGGGGCGGGCGCAACGGCGAAGGGCCGGTCACCCGTTTGAGCATCCGTCCCCTGGCGGATTCGTCCAATCCGGCGGGCGCGGTCGGGGCGGCCAAGGCCGAGCAACGGCTCCTCGTGCAAGGCGGGCCCAAGCCGGCCGCTTGGCACTGGCCGGCGACGGACGGTTCCTCGTCGATCGCGGTCGACGAGGGCGCGCTTTTCGCTCCGCTCGCGGGCACGGATTTGTCGGCCTTCGACCTCCAGATGCCGTTCCTGTATTGGAGCGACTTCGTCTACGAGGGTAAGACCCGTCTCAACGACCGCCCGGCCGACGCGTTTCTTCTCTATCCGCCCGCCGCCCTCGCGGCGCGTCGACCGGATCTGGCGGCGATGCGGGTGTATCTCGATCCCCAATACCATGCGCTCGTGCAGGCGGAGCAGCTGGGCGAGAAGGAGCGCGTGCTGAAGTCGATGCGCGTCGTCGAGCTGAAGAAGATCGGCGAGCAGTGGATGGTGAAGGCGGTCGAGCTGCGCGACGAGACGACGCGCAACAAGACCCGCTTCGTCGTCACGGCCGCGGCCCTCGGGCGCGATTTCGCCGGAGGTATTTTCGATCCTGGCGCCCTTTCGTTGACGCTCAATCCGCCGTCTTCGCTCACGAAGCTGACGGAATGATGGCCGCCGGCGGCTGATTGCGGAGCGGGCTTCCCGGCTGTCGCGCGCATTGCCCGCGGGAGGGGAAAGGCGCGGCGCGTGGCGGATTCGTTCAGCTCGCGAGACGGCGCTCGGCGCTCTCGCGGCTGCGCCAGGGCAGGCCGTTCAGCGTCGCCAGGGCGATGAGGGCGAGCTGGCTGGCGGCGAAGCCGATCAACCAGGGGAAGGCGCGATCCATGAAGCCGTAGCTGTGCAGGCCGACGCCGAGCATGTTGGTGCCGAACCAGCTCCAGGTGGTGACGATGTTGCCGAAGACCGCGAGGGCCATGAAGCCGCGCGCGCCGCAGAGCCGGCCCCAGCGCACGTGCAGGATGAGGGCGTTCCAGATCACGATGATCAGCGCGCCGTTTTCCTTCGGATCCCAGCCCCAGAAGCGGCCCCAGGACTGGTCGGCCCAGATGCCGCCGAGAATGGTTCCCACGAGGCTGAAGAGCGTGGCGAAGCAAGTGATCCCGTAGACCATGCGTTCGAGCGCCGACGCGGTGGTGGCGTCCAGGCCGCGTGTGAGGGCGCCGCGCAGGATGTAGAGCACGGCGAGAAAGCCGGCGAGATAGGTCGCGCTGTAGCCGATGGTCACGACGACGACGTGGGTCGCCAACCAGAAGTTGGAGTCGAGCACGGCCTGCATCATCTGCATCGTGTCCCCGCTCAGCGAAAGGTGGTGGGCGATGATGAGGCCGGCGAAGCCGATGATGCCGCCGACGGCGGAGGCGAGCCCGCGCGGGTGAAGTTTTTCGAGCACGAGGCAGAGGCCGACGGAACCCCATGCGACGAAGAGCGCGGACGAGTAGAGATTGGTCACCGGCGGGCGTCCCTCGAGCCACATGCGGACGAGGATGCCGACGCTCATGAGCACGAAGCCGAGGCCGAGAAGATAAAAGGCGGAGCGGGCGAGCGCCTCGGGCCAGCACAGCCACGAGAGCAGGGCGAGGACGAGGGCGCCGACGAAGAGCGTCATGCCGGAGTAGAAGGGGGCGGCGGCCTTGAAACGGGTTTCGGCGTCGACCTTGACGAGCTGCGCGGCGAAGCGCTTCTCGGTCTCCGCGCGGAGCAGTTTGACGATGGTGTCGAACTCCTCCGCCTTCTGGCCGCGCCAGGCGTAGGCGAGGCCGGCGTAGCTGAGCGCGTGCGCGTCGATCTCGCCGCTCGGGAAGGCCCGCAGAAGGACTTCGCCGGTCTTGCGCCAGGCGGCGTCGTCCTTGACCTCGGCGTCGGGCGGGATGGCGAGAAGCTGGGCGTTCTGGGCCATGAAATCGAAGCGGGATGCGAGATCCATGATCCGGGCGGCGAGGGCCTCGTCGTGGGGTTTCTGCTGTTGGCGGAGCCGCACGGCCTCGATGCCGGCGGGGAGTTTTTCCTGGAACTCGCGGAAGGCGCCGAGCGGGTCGTCGAGCTCGGGCGGCACGAGCGAGGCCTGGAGCTTCACGTAGAGGCTGACGTTGTCCCGTAGCGCGATCACGGCGCGCTGGAAGGGCGTGCGGCGCTGGGATTCCACGGACTCGGCGAGACCCGCCTGGCGCTGCAACTCCTCGAGGCCGGGTGTGAGTTGCGCGTAGGAAAAGCGCTTTTTGCCCGCGCCGTCCTCGTCCTTGAGCTTGAGCAGGGCGAGGAGGTCGGGGTGGACGATCTCGAAGATCTGGTAGCCGTTGGCCTTGCGGTCGTCGAGGAGCAGGTCGGCGATCCAGCGGGAGGGGGAAAGCTTCGAGCCGTCGGAAAGGCGGACGGTCTGGCGTCCCTGGAATTGAAGCAGGGTGGTGCGCGCGACGGTATCGAGCGGTTTGATACGGCCGCCGACCAGCACGGGCAGCCGGCCGAAGGCCGCGTGGTCGGGCTCGCCGGCGGGGACCGCGGGCGCGCGCAGGGTCGACGCGACGTAGGCGATGCCGAGAAGGAGGACGAGGATCGGGAGGATTTTCTTCATGGCGGCGTGGGGCTCAGGCGGAGGCCGGGGTGGACGAGACGCGGGCCCGGGGCTCGGAGAACCAGGCGACGAGTTCGGGGCGGCGGAAGGACCGGGCGAGGGCGAGGAGGGCGGCCGCGGTCAGGAGATGGAGACCGATCACGACCCAGCGCAGGATCGCGTCGTAGATGTCGCCGCCGAGGAAACCGTAGGCGAGCACGCCGGCGAGGACGAGGAGCGAGGACCAGGCGTAGGCACCGAGGAGCGGGCGGCTCCAGGAGCCGCGGCCCGCGAGGCCGACGAGGAGGGCGGAGCAGGCGATGAACTCGAGCGCGAGCACGCCCAGGCCGACGGCCGCCGGGGTGCCGTCGGTCGAGGCCGTGACCCAGAGGCCGACGAGCCCGGCCATGAGGCGGAGGGCGAGGACGAGGCCGAGCGCGACGACCGGGCCGGGCGTCTCTTCCCTCTTTAGCGCGGAGGAGCCGCCGCGACGGGCGGTGAAGACGGCGAGGTGCCAGCCGAATTGCCAAAAGAGGCCGACGGCCATGAGCATGCAGCTAAGGTAGGGGATGACCCAGGACGGGTTGCGGACGACCTGGAGGACGGTGGTCTTGTCGTTGTTGTCGAAGCCCGCCTGGTAGAAGGTCATGCCGTCGTGACGCAGCGGGTTGTTCATGAAGATCAGCACCTCGCGGTCGTTGACCCCGTCTGGCGTGGTCAGCCGGACGCGGCTGGAAAAATTCTTCGGAATGTCGGTGCCGGCGTAGCGATCATGGGAGAAGTCGACGAGCGTGAGGGAGTAGGGCTTGTAGGCGCGTTGAAAGCGGAGCGACAGGGCCCATTCGCGGCCGGCGTAGGTGAAGCGCTCGGGCTCGGTGATCATCGTGGAGACGAGGAACACGCCGAGGCTGCCCTCGGTGCCGATCAGTTCGACGAGCGCGGCGGGCAGGTTGCGCTGGTCCTGCTTGTAGGTCATGGGCAGCGGCGCGAGCAGCAGCTTGGGGCCGATGCCGCGGTTGGAGGTGTTTTCCACCGGCTTGAGCATGGGCGGGGCCTGCTCCTTCATCGCCAGGGCGGCGTTCGGGTAATAGGCCCGGGGGACGACGCGGAAGGGCAGGGCGGAGACTTGGATGTCCTTCTCGGCGGCGACGGAGCGGGCCAGGCGTTTTTCGGGGATGACGGTGACGACGTCCTCGGCGGGCGCGGTGGTGTCGGCGATGGCGAGTTCGTTGAAGCGCCAGCTCTCGGAGTAGTTCCTGGTCTGCCCCTCATCGAGCCGCATCTGATACTCCTCCTGAAACAGGCCGGTGAAGAGCTCGCCGAGCAGGAGCAGGATGAGCCCGAAGTGGACGAGCTGGATGCCGGCTTTTTTCCAGGTGAAGGCGAAGCGTTTGGCGTGCGCGGCGACGAGGTTGAGCAGGAGAAGGCCGCCGATGAAGTAGCCGCCGGGGAAGACGGGCACCGGGAAGCCCTTGATGGTGTGCAAAACGATCAGGCTCTTGAACCACTTTTCCTGCACCGCCCAGATGCCGAGATGGACCTGGTCGATGGTGGCGAGGAACACGAGCAGCGCCGAGAGCGCGAGCAGGGCGACGGTGAGCCGCAGCGAAATGAAAAAGCGGATGAATTCGCGGAGTAGTTCGCGCATGAGAAACAAAGACGGATAACGGATGCGTTTGGGGCGGGGATGTCCGAAGCGGAGCGAAGGAGCGGCGCGCCGGCGGGGCTCAGCCTTGGGGGCGAAGCGAGCGGATGAAGACGAGGAAGGTCTCTCGTTCGCGGGCGACGAGCGCATCGGGGCCGGTGAGCTTGAAGAACCAGGTGGCGCCGGAGTAGGGCACGATCGCGCCGAGGACGCGTTGCGGAGCCGCGGGCGGCTTGGACGGGCCGGTCAGTTCGACGAGGTCGACGTGCAAGGCGCCCACGTCGAGGTGTTGCAGGGCCGCGCCCAGCTCCGCCTCGCCGATGGGGGCCAGCGAGAGCTGCTGGCGCCAGCGGTTTACGTTGGCGAGATTGCCTCCGACGTCGCCGGGGAAGGCGGTGACGGAGAGCTCGGCGCCGGCGCCGCCGGCTTCACCGGGGATCAGAAGGGTGGCCTTGCGCATGGGGCGCTCGGGCCCTGCGCTCCAGCCGGCCGGCACGTCCCAGACAAGGGCGGGGCCGCTGGCGGTGTCGACGCGGGTGTTGGCCATGGTGGGGGTGGCGCCCGGGCCGGACGCGGCGGGCATCGCGCCGGGCATCATGGGCGAGGGGGATGCGGGCGCGACCGGGGAGGAGGCCTCCTTTTTCACCGTGTAGGTGCGGATCTCGTCGCGACGGCAGGCGGAGGTGCCCAGGGACAAGACGGCCAGGGTGGCGGCCAAGACAGAAAAAGCGGAGCGTCGCATGGCGGAAAAGCGGGTAGATGTCGCCCGGCTTCGAGCGAAGGGCAACCCATTCCGACCGCTTATCAGGACGAGCGGGGAGAGCAATAAGCGCGCGGTGTGCTTGTGCCGTGCGTTTTGCTTCGGCAGGGTCAAGGCCATGAGCCTCCAGACGATGGGCGACACCGCCTACTTGGTTACCTTTGATGGCGAAGTCGACGCCGCCCTGTTGACGCGGGTGCGCGCCTTCGCGGCCGGTCTGGCGGCGGACCGTTTGGAGGGGGTGACGGAGATCGTGCCGGCCTACGGCAGCGTGGGCGTGGTCTACGAGCCCGAGCGGGTGCCGACCTCGCATGGCGAGCTGCCCTGGCGCGTGGTGGGCGAGTGGCTGGAGCGCCACCTTTCGGGCAAGGCCGCCGCGGCGCCCCGGCGCGAGCGCAAGCCGCGCGAACACGTGGTGCCGGTGATCTACGGCGGCGAGCACGGGCCGGATCTCGAGCTGGTGGCGAAAAACGCGAAACTGTCCGCGGAGGCGGCGGTGAAGCTCCACGCGGGCGCGACGTATCACGTCGCGGCGATCGGATTCAGCCCGGGTTTTCCCTACTTGATCGGCTTGCCCGAGAAACTCGCCACTCCGCGCCGGACCACGCCGCGGTTGCGGGTTCCCGCGGGCAGCATCGGTATCGGCGGCGCCCATACGGGCGTCTATCCGCGCGAGACGCCGGGCGGTTGGCAATTGATCGGCCGGACGTCGCTGGAGTTGTTCGAGCCCGCGCGCGCCGAGGCGCCGGTCCTTTTCGCGGCCGGGGACCGGATTCGTTTCAAGCCGGTCGACAAGCTGCCGTCCGCTTCGCCGTCGTCGGCCGCGGAACTCGCGGGCGTGGACGCCAACGGGCGCGAGGTCTCCGCCGGGCCGCGGATCGAGGTGGTGAAGCCGGGCACGCTCACGACCGTGCAGGATCTCGGGCGGCGAGGCTTCGCGGCGCTTGGCGTGGGTTTGGGCGGGGCGCTGGATCCCTGGGCGGCCGCGGTGGCGAACCTTGCGGTCGGCAACGCGCCGGAGGCGCCGCTGCTAGAGTGCACCTACGTCGGTCCGATCCTGAGGTTTTCGGCGGACACGGTGGTGGCGGCGCTGGGCGCGGAGTGCGCGGGTTTGCCCCCCGGTCGTCCTGTGGCGGTGCGGGCGGGGCAGGTCTTGGACTGTTCCGCACTGACCCGCGGCGCCCGGCTTTATCTCGCGGTCGCAGGAGGCCTGCGCGTGCCGGTTTTGCTCGGCGGCGCGGGCACCGCGGTGGGCGCGCGTTTCGGCGGTTTCGCCGGACGCCCGCTGGCGGCGGGGGATGTCCTCGCCTGCGGCGCCGGCGCGGGCATCGCCTGCGAGGCGGCGTGGCGGCTGGCCTCTCCGGTGCCGGCCCCGGCGCGCAAGGAGACCATCGAGGTCCGGCTGATTCCGGGGCTCGACTGGGCGCATATTTTCAAGCGCTTCGGGCCGGGCGGCGGCGCTCGCGCGGTGGAGTCGCGCGGCTTTCAACTGAGCGCGAAATCCGATCGCATGGGGCTCCGTCTCGGCGGCGAGCCCTTTCTGGTGCCCGGCGGCGCGGGGGAGCAGACGTCGCGGCCGGTGGTGCCGGGCACGGTGCAATTGCCCCCGGACGGTCTGCCGATCGTGCTCATGGCCGAGGGGCAGACCATCGGCGGCTATCCCCAGCTCGGGCAGGTGGCCTCGGTCGATCTGCCGAAGCTCGCCCAAGCCCGGCCGGGCGCGGAAATCGTCTTCAAGCTGACGGAGGTCTCGGCCGCGCAGCAGGCGCGTCTTCGCGTGGCGGCGGACGTGGCGCGTTTGCGTGTGGGCCTTGGAATGCGTCGGTGACGGGGACGCGGAGATGCCGGCCATCGATTTGAACGCCGATGTGGGGGAGGGCGGCGCGCAGGACGCCGAGCTCTTCGCGGCCGGCATCAGCTCGGCGAACGTCGCCTGCGGCGCGCATGCGGGGGACGCCGCCACGATGGCGGCCGCCTGCGCGCTGGCGGCGCGTCACGGGGTGGCGCTGGGCGCGCATCCCGGACACGCCGACCGGGAGGGATTCGGACGGCGGGAGCGCCCGCTCACGCGAGGGGAGGCGATGGATCTGGTGGGCGATCAGCTGCGGGCCTTGTCGCGGGAGGCGGTTCGCTTCGGACTGCGCATCGCGCACGTAAAACCTCACGGGGCGCTCTACCACCAATCCAACCGCGAGCCCGGCTTGGCCGAGATCCTGGTCGCCTCGATCCTTCGGGAGACGCCGGGAGCCCGGCTCTTCGGGCCGCCGACGGGCGTGTTGCGCGTCGCGGCCGAGGCGGCGGGGCTGGAGTTTGTGCCGGAGGGATTTATCGACCGCGCCTACCGCGCGGACGGCGGCCTGGTGCCGCGCGGAGAGCCCGGGGCTGTCTTGCATGACGGGTCGGCGGCCGTCGCGCAGGCCCTGGCTTTGGCGCGGGTCGGACGCGTGCGGACCCTGTGCGTGCATGGCGACGGTCCGGAGGCGGCGTGTTTGTTGCGCGCGGCTCGGGACGGGCTCCTGGCCGCGGGGTTCAGGATCGTTTCGCCGGCGGCGTGACCTGCGTCGATTCCCGCGGGGGGATCGGCCGGGCGGGGGAGCAGATCAAGACGACGCCGCCCGCGATCAGGAAAATCGAGTAGAAGGTTCCCCGGCTGAGTCCGAAGACCAGGCCCGCGTCGGGTTCGCGAAAGATCTCGTCGATCGCCCGGACCGCGGCGTAGGCGACGAGGAAGATTCCCGCGATCCGTCCAGGGGCGCGTTTCAACAGGGGCGTGCGCCAGACCAGCCATTGGGTGAGTCCGAGCAGAAATAGTCCCTCGAGGGCGGCGGCGTAAAGTTGGGAGGGATGCCGGGGCGCGATGAGATCAAGCGGCGTGCCCGGTTCGGCGCTCGCGGGAAAAATGACGGCCCAGGGGACCTGGCTGGGTTTTCCCCAAAGCTCGCCGTTGATGAAGTTGGCGACGCGTCCGAAAAAGATTCCCGCCGGGGCCACGCTCACCACCAGGTCTCCCAGGTGCCGCCAAGGCAGGCGAAATCCTCGACCACACCACCAGAGGGCGACCGCGACTCCGATGAAACCGCCGTGGCTGGCCATGCCGCCGTCCCAGACGCGAAGCAGGGAAAGCGGGTCGTGCCAAAGGGCCGCGGGTTGATAGAAAACGAAATAGCCCAGCCGGCCGCCGATCAGCACGCCGAGCACAAGCGCCGTCATCAGGTCGCCGATCTGCTCGGCACGAATCGGGCTGAGCCCCTTTTTTGCGTAATTTAGCAATAACGCCCAGCCCGCCGCGAAGCCCGCCAGGTAGGCCAAGCCGTAATACCGGATGCCAAAGGTCTCCGTAAAACGGATCAAAAAAGGGCTCAGGTCGTGGACCCAGTAGGCGAGGGGAGGATGCATGCGCGAGCCTTGCGGTTTGCCCCGTCGATAAGGGATGCACCAACCCAAAATTCAGGGGGCAGCTTTCGGCGTCGGCGCTGTCATTCCCCTTGACGGTAACGATTCGTGCAAAAATGTTTCCCCATCCCCCTTTTTGCCCGCCCATGAAATTTCCCCTTCTCACCGCGGCCTTGCTGGCCGGGTTCGTTGCTCTGACTTCATCTGGCTGCGCCCTCATAACGAAGGGGCAAAAACAAACGGTGATCATCCGGTCCACGCCCGCCGGCGCGACCGCAAAGGTCAATGGCACGGAGGTGGGCAAGACGCCGTTTCAGGTTAAGCTCCGTCGCGACGAGGTTTTCCGCGTGGATCTGGAGAAAAACGGCTTCGCTTCCGAATCGGCCGTGCTCCTTCCCTCGTCGACCAATTACGATCATCGCTTCCTTCGCTGGGGTCTCGATTACGATCTTGGCTACGCCACCGACCTGATTCCCGAGGAACTCGACCTGACCCTGAATCCCTCCTTGGGCGACTTCTCCGGCGGTGATCGTTTCGCCGAGATGACCGCCCAGATCGTGCGCGCCGACGCCATGCTCGCCAGCGGCGAGCTCACGCCGGCCGATCACAAGTATCTCGTCGAGAAGATCGTCGCGACCTACCACCGCGAGTAAGTCTCGGCGCCCGCGCCGTTTCCCTTTCCAAAAGACGCCCTGCGGGGCGTCTTTTTTGTTGCCCGCGTGACGCGCAGGGTCGCCCCTATCGGCCGATTCCATGAGCGCCCTTCAACGCACGCCCCTCCGCGATTTCCATGCCTCCCGAGGCGCCCGTCTCGTCGACTTCGCCGGCTGGGAAATGCCGGTCCAGTATCGCTCCATCCTCGAGGAGCACAAGGCGGTGCGCCGCGCCGCCGGTCTCTTTGATGTTAGCCACATGGGCGAGGTGGATGTGCGCGGCCCGCAGGCGCTGGAGTTTCTCGAGCGTCTCGTCACCAACGAGGTCGCCAAGCTGCATCCCGGTCGCGTGCTCTACACCCCGATGTGCCGCGAGGACGGCGGCACGGTGGACGACCTGCTGGTCTACATGCGCGCACCGCAGGACTATTTTCTCTGCATCAACGCCGGCAACATCGCGACCGACCTCGCTTGGATCCGCGCGCAGGCCGCGGCCTTCGATGTCACGGTGACCGACCGCAGCGCGGACTACGCGTTGTTGGCCATCCAGGGCCCGCGCGCCGCGCAGATCGTGCAATCCCTCACCGGGGCCAAGCTCGGTGCCGTCGGCTACTATCACTTTTGCGAAGGCACCGTCGCCGGCATCCACTGCCTGATCAGCCGCACCGGCTACACCGGCGAGGACGGTTTCGAGCTCTACCATGCGGCCGGCGAAGCGGTCGCCCTTGCCGAGGCCTTGCTGGCCGCGGGCCAACCCCACGGTCTCGAGCTCACCGGGCTCGGCGCGCGCGATAGCCTGCGCCTCGAGGCCGGCTATCCGCTCTACGGCCACGAGTTGTCCGCCGACATCGGTCCGCTCACCGCCGGTCTCGGATGGACCGTGAAATTGAACAAGGCCCTGCGCTGCATCGGGCACGACGCCCTGCTGCGCGAGAAAACCGAGGGCGGCGCGCGCAAGGTCGTCTTCTTTCGCACCGGCGACCGCCGCATCGTGCGCGCCGACACCCCGGTGCTCGGTCCGGCCGGCGCCCCGGTCGGCCGCGTGCTTTCGGGCACCCTTTCGCCCATCCTCAACGAGGCCATCGGCTCCGCGCTCATCGACGCGCCTTCCGTCGGCGGCCCGCTCTCCGTGGACATCCGCGGCACCGCGATCTCCCTGAACACGGTCAAGCCTCCCTTCGTGCCCTTGAAACAAGGCTGAGCCGCGCGAAAAACAGCCTTTCCCCGCGTCCGCTTCCCCGCTCCCCTCCCGACCTTACGACCATGAGCAACATTCCCGCCGACCTTCGCTACGCCAAGTCCCACGAGTGGCTCCGTCCCGCCGCCGACGGCACCGCCCTCGTCGGCATCACCGACTACGCCCAGTCCAGCCTCGGCGACATCACCTTCGTGCAGCTTCCCAAGGTCGGCGCGACGCTCGCCGCCGGCGCCACTTTCGGCGTGGTCGAGTCCGTCAAGGCCGCCTCCGACCTCTACGCGCCCGTCGCCTGCACCGTGCTGGAGGTCAACGGCGATCTCGATTCCGCGCCCGAGACCGTGAATCGCGAGCCCTACGGCTCCGGCTGGATGCTCAAGGTGAAGCTCGCCGGTCCGGTTCCGGCCGACCTGCTCGACGCCGCGGCCTACGCCGCCCACGTCGGCTGATTCGCGTAACCGAAAAACCGATTTCCCGTCTCTCTTCGCCGCCTGGAAACGGGCGGCGATTTTTTTTGCCCGGACTTGCGAAGCCGACGCCGCGCTTCCCCAGTGGCGGCATGAAGTGGGTCCCTGTTTCCCTGCTCGCGCTGACCGCCGCCGGCTTCTTCACCGCCTGCAAACCCGACGCCCGTGAAGTCGCCGCCGGCGCCTCCGCCCGCACGCCGCAGCGTGTCGAGGTCGTGCCGCTGGTCCGCGACGATCTGCGCGAGACGCTCGAGGTGACGGGCACGCTGGAGGCCAACGAGTCCGTCGCCATCCAGCCCGAGCTCGCCGGCATCGTTCGCGAAATCGCGTTCGCCGAGGGGCAGGCGGTGGAGAAGGGCGCCTTGCTCGCCCGGCTGGACGACGCGGAACTGCGGGCCCAGGTCGCAGAGGCCGAGGCCCGCGCCGATCTTGCCCGCATCAATCGCGAGCGCGCCGACTCCCTCGCCAAGGATCGGACGCTCGCGCAGGCCGAGGTGGATCAGGTGCGCACCGAGGAGCGCGCGGCCGTGGCCGCGCTCGAGTTGCTGCGGGTGCGGCTGGCCCGCACCCGCATCCTCGCTCCTGTGGCGGGCGTGCTCGGGGCGCGGCGCCTCGCGGTCGGCGACTACGCCACGCCCGCCTCCGCGCTCACGACGCTCGACGATTTGTCCGCGCTGAAAGTCTCCTTTCGCGTGCCCGAACGCAGCATTCCGCAGGTGAAACCCGGCACGCGGGTCACCGCCCGCATCCGCGTCGGCGCGGATCCCCGTCCCGTCGAGGCCGAGGGCGCGGTGTTTTTCGTCAGCGCCAGCATCGATCCGGCCGTGCGCGCGAGCGAGGTGAAGGCCGTCCTCCGGGACCCGCCGCCCGCCTTGCGTCCCGGCATGTTCGCCTCGGTTCGCATCCTGCTCTCCACGCGGGAGCAGGTGCTCGTCGTCCCCGAGGCCGCGCTGCTCGCGGGCGTCCGGGGCGTGCAGCTGATCGCGGTCGCGGAAAAGGACGGCGTCCCCGTCGCCCGCTACGTGAACGTCCAGACCGGCCTGCGCGCCGGTCCGCGCGTCGAGGTGCGCCCCGTGGCGCCCGACACGATCGAGGCCGGCGAGCGTATCGTGTCCTCCGGGGTCGGCGCGCTGGTGTTGTTCCCGGGTGCGCCTCTCGATCCCGTGCCCGCCCACGTCGAGATGAAACCCTTGGGCGGCGACGCGCCATGATCCTTTCCGATCTCTCCATCCGGCGGCCGGTCATCTGCATCGTCCTTTCCGTGCTCATCGTCACGGTGGGCCTGCTTTCCTTCCGCACGCTGCCCGTTCGCGAGTATCCCGACATCGACGCGCCCGTCGTCTCGGTCTCGACCCGTTATCCCGGCGCCGCCGCCGAGGTGGTCGAGACGCAGATCACCGATCCGCTCGAGGAGCAGTTGAGCGCCATCGATGGCGTGCGCCTCATGCGCTCCGATTCCGCCGAGGAGCGCTCCACCATCACGCTTGAGTTCACCCTCGACCGTGACGTGGACTCCGCGGCCAACGACGTCCGCGACCGCGTCGGTCGCGCGATCGACCGGCTGCCCGACGAGGTGGACGCTCCCGAGGTCTCGAAAGCCGACGCCGACGACGATCCGGTGGTCGTGCTCTCCCTCAACTCGCCGCGCATGTCCCGCCTCGAGCTCACCGAGCTGGCCGACCGCATCGCGGTGCAGCGGCTCCAGACGATCCCCGGCGTCTCGCAGGTCGAGCTGCGCGGGCAACGCTACGCGATGCGGCTCTGGGTCGATGCGGAGCGCCTCGCCGCCCAGGGGCTGACGGTCTCCGACGTGGAGTCGGCGCTTCGCGCGCAGAACGTCGACGTGCCCAGCGGACGCATCGAGTCGCGTTCCCGCGAGTTTCCCGTCCGGCTCGAGGGGCGTCTCGCGGAGGCGGCCGATTTCGAGAATCTCGTCGTCGCCACCCGCGCCGGCTACCAGGTGAAGTTCCGCGACATCGGGCGCGTGGAGCTGGGCGCGAGCGAATACCGCAGCGACAACCGCTTCAACGGCCGCAACAACGTCGCCGTTCGGGTGCTCCGCCAGTCGCAGGCGAACCTCCTCGACGTGGCGGCCGCGGTCAAAGGCATGATCCCCGAGATCAAGCGTAACCTGCCCTCGGACGTGAACGTGCAGATCGCCTACGACACGAGCGTCTTCGTCGAGCGCTCGGTCAACGAGGTCTATCGCACCCTGATCGAGGCCTGCGTGCTGGTGGTGATCACGATCTTCGCCTTTCTGCGCGACTGGCGCGCGACGGTGGTTCCGCTGCTGGCGATTCCCGTGTCGCTGATCGGCGCCTTCGCCGCGATGTCCTGGCTCGGCTTCAGCATCAACCTGCTGACCCTGCTCGCCCTCGTGCTCGCGGTCGGCCTGGTGGTGGACGACGCCATCGTGATGCTGGAGAACATCTATCGCCGGATCGAGGGCGGCGAGGAGCCGGTGCGGGCCGCGGTCTTCGGCGCGCGCCAGATGGCTTTCGCGATCATCGCGACCACGCTGGTGCTCGTCGCGGTGTTCGTGCCCGTGGCCTTCCAAAAGGGAAACACCGGCCGGCTTTTCTACGAGTTCGGCATCACGCTCGCGTTGGCGGTGACGGTCTCCGGCGTCGTGGCGCTCACGCTCACGCCCATGCTTTGCTCGCGCATGCTGCGCTTTCGCCGCGGCGCGGACGGACACGCCGAGCACGGCTGGCTGCATCGGCGCACCGAACCGTTTTTTCAGGTCTTCAACCAGGGGTTTTCCCGCGCGCTTGATTTCGCCCTGCGGCGGCGCGCGTGGGTCTTGTTGGGCACGGTGCTTTTCACGGCGGCGGGGTTCTGGAGCTTCACGCGGCTGCAGCGCGAGCTGACTCCGGAGGAAGATCGCGGCCTGTTCCGGCTGATCATGAATTTCCCGCTCGGCTCCAGCCCGGTCTACGCCTCGGCCTACGCCGGTGAAGTCGAAAAGGTTCTGGCCGAGACGCCCGAGGTGGAGCGCTGGTTCCGCAACACCGGCGGCGGCGCGGGTGGCGGCGCGAGCCGGGGTTTCGCCTTTGTCACTCTGAAGCCTTGGGAGGAACGCTCGCGTTCGACCCAGCAGGTGATTCGCGAACTGCGGACCAAGCTGCGCGACAACACCGGCGCGCTCGTCATCGCGTCTCCGGTGCGACCGCTGGGCGGAAGGCGCAGCAGCTCCGGCGGCGTGCAACTCGTCTTGCAGGGCTCGGATTACCAGGAGCTGCGCGGCACGGCGGACAGATTTCTCGAAGAGCTGCGCGGCAGCGACGTGCTCGGCCAGATCCGGGTCGAGCCGCAGCCGAACAAGCCGCAGCTCGACGTGGTGATCGACCGCGCCCGCGCCGCGGATCTCGGCGTGCCGGTGGCGGACATCGCCAGGACGCTCGAGTCGCTTTTCGGCGGCCGGCAGGTGACGCGCTTCCGCCGCGCGGCCGAGGAATACGACGTGATCGTCCAGATGGCGGAGCAAAACCGGGCGCAGCCTTCCGATCTGGCGGCGATCTATGTGCGCGGCTCCGGCGGGCAGCTCGTGCAGTTGAGCAACCTTGTCGACGCGCGGGAGTCCGTCGTGCCGGAGGCGTTTCCCCACCTCGACCGCCAGCGTTCGATCACGATCAGCGGCCAGCTCGCCGCGGGACGCACGCAGGGCGACGGCGTGGCGGAGTTCGAGGCGGTGGCGAGGCGAGTCCTGCCGCCCACGATTCGCACCGCGTGGGAGGGGGAAACGCGCGAGTTCGTCGAAAGCTCCAGCGACGCCTGGGTGTTGTTCGCCCTCGCGCTGCTGTTCACCTTTCTCGTCCTCGCCGCGCAGTTCGAGTCGTGGATCCATCCGGCGACGATTTTCTCCGGCGTGTTCGTCGCGATCTCCGGCGGTCTGCTCGTGCTTTACCTGAGCCGCTTCTGGGGGGCGCCGATGACGGACAACCTGTTTTCGCGCTTCGGTCTCATCATGTTGATCGGTCTGGTGGCGAAAAACGGCATCCTGATCGTGGAGTTCGCCAACGAACTTCAGCTCGAGGGGCGCTCGGCGGCGCGAGCGGCCTACGAGGCGGCGACGCTCCGTTTCCGGCCGATCCTCATGACCTCGATCTCGACCATCCTCGGCGCGGTTCCCCTCGCCGTGGCCAGCGGCGCCGGCGCGGAGTCCCGCAATCCGTTGGGGCTCGTCATCGTCGGCGGGCTGGGGCTTTCGACGATCATCACGCTTTTTGTGATTCCCATCGTCTATATCCTGATGGACGCGGCCTGCCTCCGGCTCACCGGCAAGGGCAGCGCCAGCGGCCTTAAGCGCGCCGCCGAGATCGGGCGCGAGGTGGCGGCGGCGGAACGCGAGGCGGCCTCGGCCTGATGCGGAGTTGCGGGGCGGCCCGGCCTGTCCATCTTGGCCGGCATGAAACGCCGCCTTGCCACCCTACTCGGTGCCGCCGTCGCTCTTCTTTGCCTCCCCTCCTGCACGACGGTGCAGGAGACGGGACGCACGCAGCTCAACTTCGTGTCCGACGACCAGGCCGCCGCCATGGGCGTGGAGGCCTTCGCCTCGATCAAGAAGCAGGAAAAAATCTCGGCCGACCCCGCGGTGAACGCCCGTATCCAGCGCATCGGTAAGCGCATCGCCGCCGCGGTCGGACGCGATCTGCCCAACGCGGAGTGGGAGTTCGTGGTTTTCGAATCCGACCAGATCAACGCCTTCGCGCTCCCGGGCGGGAAGGTCGGCGTCTACACCGCGCTCATCAAGCTGGCGGAAAGCGACGACGAGATCGCCGTGGTCATGGGGCACGAGGTCGCGCACGTGTCGAGCCGCCACGGTTCGGAGCGCCAATCGCAGGCGGTGCTCGTCGGCTTGGGCGGGGCCGCGCTCGCGATCGGGACCGAGAAGGACAAGAACCAGCAATACTACATGCTGGCCTACGGCCTCGGCAGCACGCTGGGCACATTGGCCTATTCGCGCGACCACGAGCGGGAGGCGGACGCGGTCGGTCTGCGTTTCGCGGCCCGCGCCGGCTACGACCCGCGCGCGGCGGCGAGTTTCTGGCGCAAGATGGCGGCGAAGGAGACGGGCGGACGTCCGCCGAAGCTTCTGTCCACGCACCCGCCCTCCGAAGAGCGCATCGAGACCCTGGAGCGTCTCGCTCCCGCCTTGATGCCGGTCTATCAGCAGGCCAAGGCCAACCTCGCCGCGGGCGGGGCCCCGGCCCGCGCTCCCGCGACGTCCTCCAGCACCGCGACGTCCTCCGGTCCGGCCGCGACGAAGCAGACGACGACCGAGCAGCAGGAGCTCGACCGTTTTCTCGGGCGTTAACCTTGGGTGCGGGCGGAGCCCGTCGGGCGCTTTTGCCTTTCGGTCGGCGAAAAGGCGCTTTGTCTTGGTCGCATGTTTGATCCCGTCGAAGCCCTGAAAGAGTTCATCCGTCACCCGAGCGTTTCCGCCGATCCCGCGTTCAAGAGCGGCATGGCCGGGGCCCGGGACTTCATCGCCGGCCTGTTGGGGAAACTCGGCTTTTCGGTCGAGGTCGTGCCGACCCCGCTGCACCCGGTGATCCTGGCGGAGCGCAAGGGACCCGAGTCCTGGCCGCACGTCATCATCTACGGCCACTACGACGTCCAGCCGGCCGATCCGCTCAATCTCTGGACGAGCGCGGCCTTCGAGCCGGAGATCCGCGACGACCGTCTCTACGGACGCGGTGCCGCCGACAACAAGGGACCGCTCCTCGTGCATGTGAGCGCGGTGGCGCGCCTGCTCGAGCGCCGGCCCGACCTGCCGCTGCGGATCACCTTCATGATCGAGGGCGAGGAGGAGATGGGCAGCCCGAGCTTCCCTGCTTTTCTCGACGCCTACGCGCCGCGTCTGCGCAAGGCGGACTTCGTGTTGCTTTCCGACACCGGCAGCCCTCGCGAGGACCAGATCGTCATCACCTGCGGACTGCGCGGGCTCGTGCTCTTCGACGTGGAGGTGACCGGTTCCCGCACCGATCTCCACTCGGGCCTGCATGGCGGCGTGTTGCGCAATCCGATCCAGGCCCTGGCCGAGCTCTGCTCCACGCTGCACGACGCGGACGGACGCGTGAACGTGCCGGGCTTCTACGACGACGTGCTGCCGGTCGAGGCTTGGGAACGCGAGCAACTGGCCCGATTTGGCCAGAGCGAGGAGCAATACCGCGAGTTTCTCGGCATCCCGGCCTTCTACACGCACAAAGGCTACACGCCCTTCGAGGCGACTCGTTTCCTGCCCACGCTCGAGTTCAACGGCATCGGCGGCGGCTATCAGGGCGAGGGGACCAAGACGGTCATCCCGAGCAAGGCATTCGTGAAGATCAGCTGCCGGTTGGTCGCCAATCAGAACCCGGAAAAGATCCGCGCGCTGCTTTACAAGACGGTGGCGGAGCGCATGCCGAAGGACGTCACCTATCGCATCGTCGACCAGCATCAGGGCACGCCCTACGTCGTGGTGCCGCCGGATCGCGCCAACACGCCGAAGGATCAGTCGCCGGTGCTGGCCCGGGCCTTTCGTTCGGCCGACGCGGCGATCACGGAGGTTTTCGGCAAGGCGCCGCTTTATCTGCGCGAAGGCGGCAGCGTGCCGATCATCGCCGACATCAAACGCGTGCTGGGCCTCGACTCCGTGATGATGGGGCTCTTCCTGCCGGAGGATAATCTGCACGCTCCGAACGAAAGCTTTCACCTCGGCGTCATGCGCAAGGGCATCTCGGCCTCCGAGCGCATCCTCGAGGGCGTGGCCGCGGGAGGACGCCGATAGGCACGGTGCCGTCCGCTTGCCGACGCCGGTCGAGGCGGAGCGGCGTCTCTTCTCGTCCCGTCTGGTGCCGGCCGGGACGCAAAAAGCCCGACACCGCTTGCGGTGTCGGGCTTTTTTGAATACCAACTAAGCGTCTCTCGCTGGTGGCGGCTTAGTGCTTGAGGGGGACGAGCTCGGCGCGGCGGTCCTTGGCCATGATGGCGTCGGCGGCGTTCTCGGCGGCCTCGAGGTCGCCCTTGGAGAGGACTTCGACGCTGGTCTCGGGGACACCGAGCGTCACGAGGTATTGCTTGGCGGCCTGCGCGCGGCGGTCGCCGAGACCGAGGTTGTATTCGGCGGTGCCACGCCAGTCGCAGCGGCCCTCGATGAGGAGGCGCTTGCCGGGGTTGGCGTCGAGGTAGGCCTTGGCGGCGTCGAGCTTGGCGCGCTCGGCCTGCGGGATGGCGGATTGGTCGTAGGCGAAATAGACGGACTCGAGGACGCCGCGCTCCTGGTTGGCGGGATCGAGCGGGTCGCCGCGGCCGGTGAGGTCCGTGCCGGGGGCCTGGCCGTTGAGGCCTTCGCCGAAGGCGCCGGCTTCGCCGGGGTTCAGGGTGCCGGTCTGGCCGATCACGGTGGCGGAGGGATCGGGGCGCTTGGGTTTCTTGCTGCAGCCGGTGGCGGCGAGCGCGGCGGCGGAGAGGAGGACAAAGAGGGCTTTGCGAGAGAACGCGTGCATGGGAGGAGGAGTGGTTGACGTTAAGGCCCATGGCCCTTGCGTCCACAAGCAGATTATAGCCCGCGCCCATACCTCGTTCATGCCATCGGATTTCGCCTGTTTCCTCTTCGACAACGGTTCCTTCCGCGCCGAGTCCACCCGGTCGTTGCGACGCCTGGCGGAGCGCCTGGCCACGCGACTGGGGCACCCGGTCCGGGCGGTGTCCTTGCTGCATTCCACGCGGGTGCCGGCCGAGGAGCTGGACGGGGTGCCGGCGCAACTCTTGGAGCCGGCGCTGGACGCATGGTTCACGCAGCATCCGGGCGGAAGGGTCCTGTTGTTGCCCCTCTTTTTCGGTCCGAGCGGGGCGCTCACCGACTATGTGCCGGAGCGACTGGCGAGCTTGCGCGTCCGGCATCCCGCGGGGAGCGCGGTTTTGGCCGACCCCCTGGTGATCGATGGCGAGGAGCCGGCGGAGCTGGCGGCGGCCTTGGCCGATCGGGTAAAGGCGGCGGCGACGGAGCAGGGCTGGAGGATGCCCCGGGTGGTGCTTTGCGACCACGGATCGCCGCAACGGGCGGTGACGGCGGTGCGCGACCGGCTGGCCGCTTATCTCGCCTGCGCCTTGCACGGCCAGGCCGAAGCGGTGGCGGCGGCTTCGATGGAAAGGCGGGAAGGGGAGGAGTATGCCTTCAACGAGCCGCTGTTGGCGAAACGGCTGGCGACGGCGCCTTTTGACGACGGCGATGTGGTGGTGGCCCTGCAGTTCCTTTCGCCCGGCCGGCACGCAGGGCCGGGGGGCGATGTGGCGTCTATTTGCGCGGAAGCGGAGCAGGCGGCCGCGGCGGGCGCGCGTCGGCTTCGCACGGCGATGACCGCGACCTTGGCCGACGATCCGCGGGTCGTGGAGATTTTGGCCCGACGCGCCGAGCCTGCGCGGTTGAAGCTGGACGCCGGGGTTTAGACGAAAAAAGCCCCGGCTTTTGGGCCGGGGCGGGGAAGGGGAGGGACTTGCCGCGCGGGTGGCGGCGCGACTTCAGATCGGTTTGCGGGGCTCGATGAGACCGACCTCGACGGCGTAGCGCGTAAGGCTGGCGACATCGTGGAGGTTGAGCTTGCGCATCAGGTTGGTGCGGTGGTTGTCGACCGTCTTGACGCTGATGTTGAGCTTGGCGGCGATCTCCTTGGTGCTGTGGCTCTCGGCCACGAGCTGGAGGATCTCGCGTTCACGGTCGGTGAGGAAATCGGCGCTGTTGCTCGCGCCGGGATTGGCGACGACATCGCGGAGGAGAGCGGCGACGGCGGGGCCGAAATAGGTGCCGCCATTCGCGACGGTCTCGAGGCCCTTCTTGAACTCGACGAGGCCGGCGGTCTTTTCAACAAAGCCGTGGGCGCCGACTTCGAGCATTTCGCGGACGAGGACGGGATTTTCGTGGCCCGAAAAAACGAGGACACGAACGTGTGGCAGATGTTTTACGAGGCGGCGGAGCAGGTCGACACCGTTCAGGCCGGGCAGTTTGGCGTCGAGGACCAGAAGGTCGGGTTTTACCTCAAGGCACAGATTGAGAGCACCTTGGCCGTCGCCGCTTTCACCGACGAGTTCATAGTTTTTGTCGAGTCGGAGAATCTCGACCAGCATCTCGCGGATAGCGGTCTGGTCCTCAATGATCACAAGGCGCTTCATAAATGCGATTTACTAGTCCCTCGCCGCGCGGTTTTTTCAACACAAACCTCGGCGGTCGCCATGAATTCCCATCGAAATCGTCGCAACTCCATTGTCCGCTGCCGGTTGTTTTCGTGTCTGGCGTTGGGCGCCTATGCCGTGAGCGGGATCGGATGCGCGACGGGCGGGATGGGGGCCGCGCGGGCCCAGGTGCCGCCGCCGCGCGCGAGTGTGACCAAAAGCCAGGCTTGGCGCGACGCCGAGGCGCTGGCCGCGCTTGATCCCTCCCGTTTGACGGTGATCGGATCGGGGGCGTCGATGCGTCCGGTCTACGGCGAGAACACCGTTTTGGTTCTGCAGCGTGTCCCGTTCGACGCATTGACCGAAGGGATGAACGTGGCCTATCGGCAGAACTCCGGCCGGGTGGTTCTGCATCGGCTGGTCTCGAGAGATGGCGCGCTGAGCTGGCGTGCCCGCGGATTCAACAACGAAGGCGAGGACTTGGAGCGCGTGACCCCCGAAAATTTGCTTGGGATCGTCTACGCTGCGTTTGCCAACGATCAGGTGCGGTAAACGCGTCCGGCGGATCTGCGTTTGGTTTGAATGCGGCGCTCTCGGTTCTGCTCGCTGATCGGGCCGGAGCGGCCTTGGCCTCGCGCATGGTGGGTCGACTGGGATTCGAACCCAGAACCAACAACTTAAAAGGATGCTGCTCTACCGTTGAGCTATCGACCCCCTTGCACTGGCGGAGGGTCTTGGATGTGTCCGCCGTTTCCGGACGCAAGGGTTTTTTCGACAAAGACCACATGCGGTTGACAGACTTGCGCCCAGGAGCGCTTTTAAATGCGATTAATGAGCGCTTCAGCCCACTCTCGCGGGTCCGTTCCAGCCTCGGCCCCCGCGCAAGGGGCGGCGCACGCCGGAGCAGTGTCGGTCTCTCCGCTTGCGGCGACTACGCAGGGAACTTTCGCCACGGAGACGCGTCGGATGGCGGAAGAAACCATGTCAGCCAAAGCTCAAGAGGTCGCGCTCGACCGCCTGCTGGTCGATCGCTTTCGCAACGGAGACGCCAGCGCCTTCGACGAGATGGTCACCCGCCACTGGGACCGCATCTACGCCATGGTGCATCAGCTTCTGCGCAATCCGCAGGACGCCGAGGAGGTGACGCAGGACGCCTTTATCCGCGCGCATCGCGGTCTGGCCAATTTTCGCGGGGACTCCGCGTTTTCCACCTGGCTCTACCAGATCGCCACGAACCTGGCGCGCAACCGCTACTGGTATTGGTGGCGTCGCAAGCGTGATCGGACGGTGTCCTTCGATCAGCCCGTCGGCGAGGACAACGATACCCCGCTTTCCGAGGTGTTCGCCGGCGAGGCGGTGAAACCCGACGAGGAGACCTCCACCCACGAATTGGTGGATCGCATCGCGCTAGGCATGGAAAAGCTCAGCGCCCGCCATCGCGAGATCCTGATCTTGCGGAATGTGAAGAACCTGTCCTACGAGGAAATTTCCCAGATCCTCGGCATCTCGGTCGGCACGGTGAAAAGCCGGATCGCACGCGCTCGTGACAGTTTGAGGGAGATTATCGGAGGAGACGACCAGTGATGAAAGACGCCCGCTTTAAAGAATTGCTCAACCTGCACCTCGACCACCGTCTCTCGCCTGCCGAAGCCGCGGAACTGGAGGCCGCCCTCCGCGACGAGCCCGCCCGCCGCAAGGCGTTGCGCGACTACGAGGCGATGCAAAGCGCCTGTTCCGCGCTTTTTGCCCGCTGCGAATCCAAAGCACCCTCTTCCGTGGCCCTTCGCCGCGCCTTGCGTCAGGCGGAGAGCCGGATCGAGCACCCGCGTTCCCTGCGCGACGCCTGGGGCTGGCCCACCTGGGGCTTGACCGGAGGTTTGGCCGCGTGCGTGGCGCTCGTCGTGGCGCGGCTGAGCCAGCCCGCCTTGATGACCGCCAAGGCGCCGGAAACGCCCAACGATCCCGCGGCCGCCTCCGGGCCGGAAGTCGTTTTGGCCGCCATGTCGCCGGGTTCTTCATCGGCGGAAGCGTCCGTCGCCCGCACCGGCATGCCCGGCCAGATCACGTTCGCCGCCTTGGGGCTCAATTCCCAAGGGGCCAACGCCGACGCCGCTTCCCGTTGGATCCTGCAAGCCGACGAACCGGCGGTTTACGCCACGGTGGAGGAGGCGAGCGCGGCTGGTGAAACGATGCAGGCGTGGCAGGCGCCTACGCCGCAGACCTCCGCGCCGGCCCACTTCAATTCGCGTCCGATCAACGCTTGGGGCCGCTCATCGCCGCAGTCTTCTCCGCAGTTGGAGAGCGTCGCCTACCGCTTCGAGCGCTGACGCGCGGCGCCCGCGTGCGCGTCGTCTGTTTCCCCGCTCGAATCGAGCGCATGAAAAACCCCGGCCGTTTACGGCCGGGGTTTTGTGTTTAACGGGTGATCAGTCCGAAGCCGGCTAGAGCTTGTCGACGACCTTGTCCGCCAGCCCGTAGGTGATCGTCTCCTGGGCGTTCAAATAGAAGTCGCGGTCGGTGTCTTTGTTGATCCGTTCGAGCGGCTGGCCGGAGGCGCGGGCCAGGATGCCGTTCAGTTCGAGGCGGATTTTTTCCATTTCCTGCGCCTGGATGTTGATGTCGGTCGCCGGGCCGATGAAGCGGCCGCTGATGAGGGGCTGGTGGATCATGACCCGCGAGTGCGGGAACAGGAAACGGCGGCCCTTTTGGGCCCCGCTCAGGAGAATCGAGCCCATCGAGGCCGCCATGCCGGTGACGATGACGTTGATCGGGGAGCTGATCAGCTGCATGGTGTCGTAGACGGCCATGCCGGCGGTGATGGATCCGCCCGGGGTGTTGATGTAGAAGTTGATCTCTTTGCCGGGGCCCTCGGCCTCGAGGTAGAGCAGCTTTTCGGTGAGATCCTTGGCTGACTCGTCGGTGACGGGACCCCAGAGGAAAATTTTCCGCTGCTCGATAAACTTGTTCTGAATGCGGGCGGCGAGGGGAGCGGCGTTTTTCTTCACCTCGGCGTCGGCCTTCTTGTCGTCATCGTCGTCGTCATCGTCGTCGGCGCGCGGGAAGAGAGGCTCTTTAAGTCCGGTCTGAAGGTTGGCGAAATGCATCGTGGGCGGAACGTGGGCGCGGCTCGCGGGCTTGGCAAGTCGGCCGACGCGAAGCGGTCGCTCGGTCGCCGGTTTGTCGCCGGCGCCCTGATTCGCGGCGCTGGCGGGGCAGGGCGGGGGGCGCCTACTTCAGGACCTGTTCGGTGGCGGCGTCGAAGAGGTGGGCGGCCGAGAGGCGAAAACCCACTTGGATCCGCTGTCCGGGCTCGGAGCGGTCCGAGGGGCCGACTCGCGCGACGAAACTCGTGGCGCCGGTGCCGAGGTAAAGGAAGGTCTCCGCGCCCATGGGCTCGGAGACTTCGACTCTGGCCTCCGTCGTGGGCGCGGTCGTGTCCGACGAAAGCGTCGTCCGATCGAGGATGTCTTCGGGACGGATGCCGAAGATGATTTCCTTGTCCGCGCGGCCCGCGCCCAGCGCGGAGAGCCGGGCGTCGAGGGGGATGCGGACCGGAGCGGACTGGTCGTTGGTCTCGACGAAGGTCAGGCCGTCCCCCGAGGCGGACGTCCGCTCGAGGCGTCCCTCGAAGAGATTCATCGGCGGGCTGCCGATGAAGCCGGCGACAAACACGTTTTCGGGTTGGTTGTAGAGCTTGAGCGGGGTGTCCACCTGCATGATGCGACCGTCCTTCATCACGCAGATGCGATCTCCCATGGTCATCGCTTCCACCTGGTCGTGCGTGACGTAGATCATCGTGGCACCGAGGCGCGCGTGAAGCTTGGAGATCTCGGCGCGGGTGGAGACGCGCATCTTGGCGTCGAGGTTGGAAAGCGGCTCGTCGAAGAGGAAGACCTTGGGTTTGCGCACGATGGCGCGGCCCACGGCCACGCGTTGGCGCTGGCCGCCGGACAGCGCCTTGGGCTTGCGCGAAAGATAGGCGTCGAGGCCGAGCATGGCCGAGGCTTCGCGGACGCGCCGATCGATCTCCTCCCGGGGGAAATCCCGCAGCCGCAGCCCGAACGCCATGTTCTCGTAGACCGTCATGTGCGGGTATAAGGCGTAGTTCTGGAAGACCATCGCGATATCGCGGTCCTTGGGCGGAACGCGGTTCACGACCGTTCCGTCGATGGAGATGGTGCCGCCGGAGATTTCCTCGAGACCCGCGATCATGCGGAGGGTGGTGGATTTGCCGCAGCCGGAAGGGCCGACCAAGACCATGAACTCGCGGTCCCTGATCTCGAGATCGATGCCGTGGACGATCTTCGACCCCGGGCCGGTCTTGTCGGGGTAGGTCTTTTCGAGGTTGGAAATGACGACGGTGGCCATGGAGCGGGGCGGAAAGGCGGGCGCCGATGATCCCGTGGGCGGCGTGCGCGTCAACGGGAAGCGCCGGGGCGGCCGAAAACAGGTTCGTAAGATTTGCGTTGCCCGCGTCGTTCCGGCGTGGATACGTCACGCCTTCGCTTCCCGTTTCCCCCATCCTTCGCTTCGTTTCACACCCTTCCACATGGCCAAGAAATCCGCTCCCGCCCCCTCCCCGCTGACCTTCGACCTCCCGGTCTCGCTGCTCGAGAAGATCGAGTCCCAGCGCAAGAAGCTCGGCCTGGGCTCGACCTCCGAGGTCGTGCGCCACGCGATCGCCGAGTTCAATCTCGCGAAGTTCGAGTCCTCCGCCGAGGAGCGCCGCCAGATCTCGGTCCGTCTCCCCGCCAGCGACAAGGCCGCCCTCGTGAAGGCCGCCAAGAAGGCCAAGGCCAGCCTCGGCGAGATCCTCCGCGCCGCGGTCGAGTCCCTGCCCGAGAAAAAATCGAAGAAGTAAGCCCGCCTCGACCGCCGCTTCGCTTCGAATCTTTCGTCAAGCCTGCCGTCCGCGGTTCGAGGAACCTCCGTTCCTCCGCCGCGGATTTTTTTGTCCGGACCTCTTCGTTCCCGCACTTTTTGTCCCTCAGACCTTTTCCCTCCATGTCCTCCGCTCCCGCCCCCCTCTCCACCTGGGCCCGTAACATCTCCCCCTCGCCGACCCTGGCCGTCGACGCCAAGGCCAAGGCCCTCGCCGCCGCCGGCGAGGACGTCTGCGGGTTCGCCGCCGGCGAACCCGACTTCGACACGCCCGAGCACATCAAAGAGGCCTGCATCGCCGCGCTGAAGTCCGGCAAGACCAAGTATGCCCCCACGCCCGGCATCGAGCCGCTGCGCCAGGCCATCGCCGACAAGTATGTCTCCGACTACGGCCTCAAGGTCGCGCCCTCGCAGGTCATCGTCTCCCCGGGCGGCAAGTTCTCCTGCTACCTCGCCATCCTCGCCACCTGCTCGCCCGGCGACGAGGTCATCATCCCCGCGCCCTATTGGGTCAGCTATCCCGAGATGGTGAAGCTCGCCGGCGCCAAGCCGGTCTTCGTGCTCGCCGACGACACGACCGGATTCCGCCTGACGCCCGCCCAGCTCGAGGCCGCGATCACGCCCCGCACCCGACTGCTCATCCTCAACTCGCCCTCCAACCCGACCGGCGCCGTCTACTCCCGCGCCGAGATGGAGGCCATCGTCGCCGTGGCGATGAAGCACAACCTCTACATCCTCTCCGACGAGATCTACGAGCATCTCACCTACGACGGCGCCAAGCACGTCGCGCCCGCCACCTTCTCGAAGGACGTCGAGGCCCGCACGATCATCGTCTCCGGCTTCGCCAAGACCTACGCCATGACCGGCTGGCGCCTTGGCACCACCGTCGCCCCCGCGCCCATCGCCAAGGCCATCGCCGAGCTGCAAAGCCAGATGACGAGCAACGCCACCACCTTCGCGCAGTTCGGCGCGCTCGCCGCCCTCAAGGAGCGCGACAAGACCCAGGCCGCGCTCGCCCAGATGCTCGTCGCCTTCGACCGCCGCCGGAAATTCCTGCACGCCGAGCTGAACAAGATCCCCGGCATCAAATGCCTCCTCGCCGAGGGCGCGTTCTACCTCTTCCCGAACATCTCCTCGTTCGGCCTCAGCTCCGAGGCCTTTTGCGCCCAGCTGCTCGACCAGAAGAAGGTCGCGGCGGTGCACGGCTCCGCCTTCGGCGCCGAGGGCTACCTGCGCCTCAGCTACGCCACGAGCGACGAGATCATCCAGAAGGGCGTCACCCGCCTCGCGGAGTTCTGCGCCTCGCTGAAGAAGTAAGGCGAAAACGGATACGCTCCGGCTCCGTTTTTCCAAATCCGAAAGGCCCCGCGGCGCGCGGGGCCTTTTTTATGCCGATTATTCGGCCTTGGCCCGCGCGGAGCCGAGCGGGTGTGCCTCCAGCCATCGCCCGGGCGGAATGTTCGCCCAGAGCTCCGCGTCCGCCAAGGTGTTGCCGGAGCGGCCGAACCGCTGGCACGCGCCGTCGGGCGAGCGCTTTCCGATGGCTCAGGCCTTCGTCCGTGACCGCCCTTGGCGCGTTTGGCGCGGCGGAGTCGGTCGAATTGAGAGCTTCGCATCACCCGCGATGGAACGATGGTCGGGCCGACGATTTGGGATGCGGCGCCGGCCGCGGTTGCTTGCCGCGCGGCGGGCGACTGGCGCGCGGGGAGTTGCCGGCCCGGCGCGTCGAAAGAAACACCCGTCGCGAAGAGCGGGGGGAAGCGAAGCCATGGGGCGGGGGTGGTAGGCCCACGGCAATCGATTCTTCGGAGATGGCTAGCCGTTGATGTTCTTACGGCCGGAGCGACGCAGGAGGTGCGTCGCGGCCCGACGTCCGGATGAGGGCGCAAAGTGCCCGTTTGGCTCGGCCCGGCTCAGGGCACGAGGCTGTCGCCCGAGCGCAGCGCCTGGACGCGGTGGCCGCGTTTGGCCGCGGCGGCGGCGAAGGCGTCGGGATCCTGGGCGATGGGCGGCCAGGTGTTGTAGTGCATGGGCACGGCGAGTCGGGGCTTGAGCAGGTCGAGGGCGTCGAGGGCGTCCTCGGGGCCCATGGTGAAGTTGTCGCCGATGGGCAGCAGCGCGGCGTCGAGCCCGCCTTTCCCGATGAGCTGCATGTCGAGGAAGAGCGCGGTGTCGCCGGCGTGGTAGAGGCGCTTGCCGTCCGCCTCGACGAGGATTCCGCAGGGCACGCCCATGTAGATCGGATTGAGCCCGGCGTTGAGCGAGGAGGTGTGATGCGCGATCGTCAGTTTTACCCGACCGAAGGGAAAGCGGTGCGCGCCGCCCGGGTTCATGCCGTGGGCCTTGGCGCCCTTCGCGGCGTAGTATTCGGCGATCTCGTAGTTGGCCACGATGGTGGCGTCGTTCGCCTTGGCGATGTCGAGGGCGTCGCCGGTGTGGTCCTCGTGTCCGTGCGAGAGAAGCACGTAGTCGCACTTGATGTCGGCGGCCAGCACCCTGGCCTGCGAATTGCCGGTGAGAAAAGGGTCGATGACGAGCCGCGCGCCGGCGGTCTCGACGAGGAAGCAGGAGTGGCCGTGGTAGGTGATCTTCATGGGGAAATCGATGTTCCGAAGGGTGCCGAAAGGCGCACGCCTGTAAAACTCTCCGCACGCTTTTTGCCTTTTCCGGCGACGGTTGACGGGCCGGCCCGGCGCGGGCTCTTTGGGCGACATGTGGACGCTTCAACACCGCGCGTATCGGCTGCCGTTTCGCCAGACGGTGCGGACGGCGCGCGGCCCTTGGGCGGAGCGCGAAGGTTTTTTGATCCGGGCCGAACGCGAGGTCGAGGGTCGCGCGGTCGTGCGCTGGGGCGAGGCGGCGCCCATCCCGTGGTTCGGCACCGAGACGATCGCCGAGGCGGGGAATGCGCTGGCGGGGTTGGAGGGACGGGCGACGGATATCGTGGACGCCTTGGCGCGCGTGCCCGCGGGCTGCGCGGCCGTGCGTTCCGGTCTGACCGCGACGCTTGGCGACACAGCGGGTGCGTGCGGAGCGGAGACGGTGAAATTTCTCCCCGTCGCGGGTCTATTGCCGGCGGGACGCGGGGCGTTGGACGCGGTGGGGCCTCGGCTCGAACTGGGATTTCGCGTGTTCAAGTGGAAGGTCGGCGTGCTGTCCGCGCCGGACGAGTGGGCGCTGCTCGACGATCTGCTGGGGCGACTTCCCGCCGGCGCGAGGCTGCGCCTGGACGCTAACGGCGCCTGGGACAGGCGGACGGCGGAGCGCTGGCTGGAGCGCTCGGCGGAGCGGCCGGTGGAGTATGTCGAGCAGCCGATCGCGCCGGAGACGCGCGGCGCGGAAGATTTGTTGTTCGGGCTGGCGGAGGATTACCCGGTGAAGCTCGCGCTCGACGAGTCGGTCAACTCCGGCCGCGACGTGGATCGCTGGCTCGCCGCCGACTGGCGCGGTGTGTGGGTGCTCAAGCCGGCCTTGCTCGGCGAGCCGGAGCCGGTTTTGACGCGTCTGGCCAAGGCGGGCGCCGACGTGGTTTTCGGGTCCGCCTTGGAAACCGCCGTCGGCGCTCGGGCCGCGCTTCGCCTCGCCTTTGCCTGGGCGGAGGCGGGAGGGGGAGACGCGGCCTCGCGTCGGGCCCTGGGCTTTGGCGTCTGGCCCTTGTTTCACGACGCCCGGGCGGACGCGCCGATTACGGGCGCCTTTGTTCGTCGAGAGGATGTGGAGCGGATAAACCCGGAGGCCTTGTGGAACGCGCTGAGCTGATCGCCGCCTTGCGTGAGTTCGCTGGTCCGGCGCTGGTGGAGCGGGGAAACGCGTGTTTCCTCGTTGATCCGTCGTGGGGCGAGCGTGAGCGGGCGCAATGGTCGGCCTTGGCGGAGCAACCGGTCGTGGAGACGGACGGCGTGTCCGGCTGGCTCTGCATCCCGACGGGCGGCTCTTCGGGCGCGATGAAGCTCGCGCGGCACGACGAGGCCACGCTGGGCGCGGCGGTGCGCGGATTTTGCGTCCATTTTGGCGTGGAGCGGGTGGACGCGGTCGGGCTGCTGCCGGCCTGGCACGTGAGCGGGCTGATGGCCTGGGCGCGCTGCCGCTTCACGGGGGGGACCTATCGTGCCTGCGACTGGAAAGCGGTCGAGCGGGGGGATCGACCGGCGTCACCGCGGGGCGGAGCCGGGTTTTTGTCTCTTGTGCCGACGCAGCTGGCGCGCCTCCTGAAGGATGCCGATGCGAAGGCTTGGTTGCGGGAGTTCCGGGCGGTGTTGATCGGCGGGGGACCTGCCTGGCCCGAGTTGAGGGCGGAGGCGCGCGCCGCGCGGTTGCCGCTGGCTTTTTCCTACGGGATGACGGAGACGGCCGCGCTGGTGGCGGCGCAGCGGCCGGAGGAGTTTTTGGCCGGCGACGAATCGAGCGGGGGGGCTTTGCCCCACGCGCGGATCTCGACGGACGGGGACGGGCGGGTGTGGATCGAATCCACGTCATTGTTTCGTGGATACTGGCCCGAGACGCGGCCCGAGGGCCCGTGGATGACCGACGACCTGGGCGAGCTGGATTCGCGGGGCCGTCTGCGGGTGCGCGGCCGGGCGGACGCCTTGATCATCAGCGGAGGCGAGAAGGTGAACCCGGCCGAGGTGGAGGCGGCTTTGCGCGCGGCGGGCGGGGCGGGGCTGGCCGACGTGGCCGTGGTGGGCGCGCCGCATCCGGAGTGGGGGAGCGAGGTCGTGGCGTTTTACCTCGGCGAGCCGGAGCTCGAGGCGGTGTTGCGCGCCGGGTTGGCGGAAACGCTGGCCCCCGCGAAACGGCCGAAACGCTACCTCGCGTTGCCGGCCGAGCGCTGGCCGCGGGATGCGCGGGGCAAGATCAACCGCGCGTTTCTGGCGCGGCTGGCGGCGGACTGAGCCGGACGTGGCTGCGCGGCCGGATCAACCGCCGTCCACCCAGGCGGCGAGCGCGGGCGGCAGGGCCTGGCGCTCGCGCGTGGCGGACGCGATGCACACGTGTTCGGTTCGCGCCGCGGCGGCGCGTTTTTCGCCCGAGGCGGAGCCGGGGGCGGGAAGCTTCCAGATCGCGAATTCGAGGACGAAGCTGTTTTCCGAGAGGCGGCGCGGGGCGACTTCGACGCGGATCTTGTCACCGCAAGCGAGTGGACGCAGGTAGGCGGCCTCGCTTTTGGCGATGGGGACGATGACCCCGTGATCCGAGAAAAACGTGGCGAGCGGCAGGCCGGCTGCGGCGAGCGCCTCCTCGTAGGCCTCGTGGCATATGGCGAGGTAGCGGGCGAAGAAGACGATGCCGGCGGCGTCGGTGTCGGAAAAGTGGATGGTGCGCGCGTAGGCGAAGGGCATGGGCTTGGGTTTATCGCGCTGGGCCCGATGTCCAAGGTCCAATGCAAAAGGCGGCTTGGCCGTGCGCGGGGAGCCTTTGCGGCCTTGCCTCGGTCGCGGCGGAGGGGCCTGATGGACGGCCCCGTTCAACGCTCCATGTGGAATCTCCCCAACCTCCTCACGCTCTCGCGCATTCCGCTGATGTTTGTGATCGTGGGGCTGATGTGGGTGGACCACGAGATGGCGGAGTGGACGGGCGCGGCCACGCTCGCCTTCTGGCTGTTCATCGCGGCGGCGATCACGGACTGGCTCGACGGCTCGATCGCCCGGAAGCGCGGCATCGTCTCCAATTTCGGCAAGTTCATGGACGCTCTGACCGACAAGGTCCTCGTGCTCGGCATCATGGTGGCCTTGGTCCGGCATGACGAGGATCTGCCGGTGACTTTCGTGCTCCTCACGCTCGGCCGCGAGTTCATGGTGTCGGGCATGCGCATGGTGGTGGCGGCCAAGGGCGTGGTCGTGCCGGCGGACGGCGGCGGAAAGATCAAGACGATCACGCAGATGATCGCGCTCGGCTGCCTGCTGGCCACGCCGATGCTGGAAAACGATTTCGCGACCTGGACGGGCGCCTCGATGCATCCGTTTTCGGAGTGGGTGCACAAGGCCGGGCTCGTCGGCTTCGCGCTCGGCACCTTCCTGGCGGTCTGGTCGGGCTACCGCTATCTGCGTCGGAACTGGGCGCTTTTCACCGAATGATCCGCGGACAGCCCTTGTGGCCTAAATTTCTTCCCACGCGCTGGGTGGTCAACCTGGCGATGCTCGGTCCGCTCGGTCGCGTGCGGCGCGGGCCCGGCACGGTCGGCTCCTTCGCGGGGTTGCTCTACTTCACGGTCTTTTTCGCGATGCTGCCTGAGCCCCATGCGTGGTGGCTGACGATCCTCCTCAGCCTGCCGGCGCTTTATCTGGCGGTCGCGATCTGCGGGGAGGCGGAGTTTCGGCTCGGCCAGCGCGATCCCGGCGGCGTGATCCTCGACGAGTTCGTGGTTATGCCGCTGTGCTTTTTGGGGTGGCGCTCGCTGCCCGCCGAATGGGTGCAACACTGGCCATGGGCGATCCTTCTGGGCGGCTTTGCCCTTTTTCGTTTATTCGACATCGCCAAGCCTCTCGGCATCTCGCGGCTGCAATCCCTTCCCGGTGGCTGGGGCGTGGTGGCGGATGATTTCGCCGCGGCTTTGGCTTCTTGCGTGACACTGCACGCGGCGGGCTGGGTTTGGACCCGTTTGAGCTGATTTTCCGCCGCGGGCGGCACGATGTGGGAAAGCGAAAGCCCCCGGCGAAATACCGGTTTTTTCTGCAAGTGGCTGGAAAAGAGTGTCTTGACTGGGTGGCTCGGACGGGCCAGAAAAAGGCGTGAAGTTACCCCGGCCAAGTCTTCGCATGGCGTTGACCGTTTTGGTCGTGTGGTCGGTGGGCGTGCTGGGCGGCCTTGGCGCCTATACTTTTCACTACGCGGAGGGGCTTTCGTATTTCTCCAACAATCCGAAGGCCTGCGTGAACTGCCACATCATGCGCGAGCAGTATGACGGCTGGCTGAAGTCGCCTCACCACGCTGTCGCCACCTGCAACGACTGCCATACGCCGCATTCCTTCATACCGAAGTATCTGAGCAAGGCGGAAAACGGCTTCTGGCACTCGAAGGGGTTCACGCTCCAGGACTTTCACGAGCCGATCATGATCCGCCCGCACAACTCGGCCGTGCTCCAGAAAAACTGCGTCGGCTGCCACACCGCGCTGCTCGACGAACTCAACCCCCATGCGGGAGACGCGCGTCGCATGCTGGACTGCGTGCATTGCCACCGCGAGGTGGGCCACGGGCCCCTCAAGTGACGCCTTCCTTTCCCCGGTCTTTCGCTCGGAAACCTTTTAACCGACCCGCGCCATGAACACGCCCCCGTCCGATCCTCGCTCCCCCGAAGCCTCCGCGACCTCCGGCGGAGGCCGGCGTTATGTCGGCTGGCTCGCGGCGCTACTCGTCGTTTCCGCGGTGGCGACCTTCGCGGTCTTGTTGCTCTACCAAAACATCGTGAAGCGAAAGGCCGAGGCCACGCAGCACGTGTTTCGCGTGGTCGACGTGGACGACAACACGGTGGACCCCGCGCTCTGGGGGAAAAACTATCCGCGCCAATACGACAGCTACAAGCGCACCGTCGACATCGTGCGCACCAAGCACGGCGGCAGCGAGGCCTTCCAGAAGCTCGACGAGTTTCCCGTGTGGCGACGCATTTTCGCGGGTTACGCCTTTGGCGTCGATTACCGCGAGGAGCGCGGCCACGCCTACATGTTGCAGGACCAGCTCGAGACGGAACGCGTGACGCATTTCAAGCAGCCCGGCTCCTGCGTTCACTGCCATGCGTCGGTGATACCGGCCTACATGCAGGCGGGGCTCGCGGCGGGCGCGCCCGCGGGCAAGGAGCATCGTGAGGAGCAGATCCGAAAGGGCTTCGAGGTCATGTGCGCCATGCCTTACGCCGAGGTGGCCAAGCAAGTGTCGCATCCGGTTTCCTGCATCGATTGCCACGAGGCCGATTCGATGAACCTGCGCGTGTCGCGCCCGGCCTTTCTCGAGGGCATCCGCGCGCTCGCCGCGTCGGGCGAGCCGACGCCCCACCTGCCGAGCATCGAGCGCTGGCGCAATGAGGGGAAGCCGGCGCGCGCCTACGACCCCAACCTCGACGCCTCCCGCCAGGAGATGCGTTCGCTCGTCTGCGCGCAGTGCCACGTGGAGTATTATTTCCGCGGCAAGGAAAAGATCGTGACCTATCCGTGGTCGAAGGGCCTGAAGGTCGAGCAGATCGAGGCCTACTACAACGAGGTCGGCCACACCGACTGGACCCACGCCGAGACCGGCGCGAAGGTGCTCAAGGCGCAGCATCCCGAGTTCGAACTCTGGAGCCAGGGCATCCACGCGCGCAGCGGAGTCGCCTGCGCCGACTGCCACATGCCCTACGTCCGCGAGGGCGCGATCAAGACCAGCAGCCACCACGTTCGCTCGCCCCTGCTCGATGTTTCCAAGTCCTGCCAGAGCTGCCACCGCGTTCCGGAAAAGGAGATCATCGCCCGCGCCGAAGCCATCCAGGATCGCAACGCCGACCTGCTGCGCCGCGGCGAGGCCGCGGTCGTCTCCCTGATCGTGCGCCTGGCCGACGCCAAGGCCAAGGGCGCGGACGACGCCGCGTTGGCGAAGGCCCGCGATCTCCAGCGCAAGGCCCAGTGGCGTCTCGATTTCATCTCCGCGGAAAACTCCACCGGGTTCCATGCGCCGCAGGAGGCGGCCCGCATCCTCGCCGAGGCGATCGACTACGCGCGCCAAGGCGAACTCGCGGTCGACGCCCGGGCAGTTTCCATCCCCGAGAAAACGTCCGAACGCGCCGGCGCCGGCCGCCCGCCCGCGGAGCTGAAGTAGGCGAGGGCGCCGCGCGGATAAGGTCCGCGCCCCGGCGCCAGCCCTTTTCCGAACCCCAAAGGCCTTTCGTGCCGGCCGCGGCGAGGCTTGCCGAACGGATTAGCACCTTGTCCGCCGAGCTTCCGGCGTGTTTGAAGCTCGGGGCATGCGCGCCTTTGTTCGCTGGCTCCCGCGGTTCACGCTCCTGTCGATCTGCCTGTGCGGCATGCGCGCCGCCACGCTTTCGGACGCGGGTGTGGGGGCGTGGATCTGGGACGAGACGATGAGCGATCGGCAGGAGCTCCGTTTCGTGCGCCGTTTCGATCTGCCCGAAGGCGCGGAGGTGGCCTCGGCCCTCCTTCGCATCACGGCGGACAACTCCTACGAGGTGTTCCTCGACGGACAATTCATCGGCCAGGGCGGCGATTGGCGCGTGTTGATCGAATACGATGTGACGCGCCTCTTGGGCTCCGGGGCGCACGTGCTGGCGGTGCGGGTGGTGAACGATTTCGACGTCGCGGGGTTGCTGGCCGGCCTGCGCGTCGGCTTGCGCGACGGCACGTTCGTGGAAATCGCCTCGGACGAGGCTTGGACGCTCGCGCCCGAGGGCGTCGAGGATTGGCGAACGGCGGCCCGCGGACGCGACGCGTGGAAGCACGCCGTGGTGGTCGAACACTACGGCGCCGTGCCGAACCCGCAGGTCTACCGCGCTCCCGTTTCCCTGCCGGAGCCGCCGAGCCTCTGGCAAAAGCGCTGGTTTCAGACGACGGTGATCGTGCTCGGCGTCGCGGGGGCCGCGGCGGGGCTGATCCTATCCGGGCTGCTGGTCCTCAAGTCGCAGGCGGCGCGGATCGTGCGGCGCGAGCGGGCGCGGATCGCGGCGGATCTGCACGATGGTCTCGGCGGAGGGCTCACCCAGTTGATCTTGCTCGGAGAGGCCGCCCGTCGGGATCTCGCCTCGGACCGTGTCTCCGCGGGCAGGCTGGATCGTCTTTGCGACCAGGCCCGAGCCTTGGCCGGCGGGATGAACGAGACGATCTGGCTGATCAATTCCCAGCGGGACACGGTTCGGGATCTCGCCTCCTATCTTGTGCGTTACGCCGAGGGCTTTTTTCGCGACAGCCCGATCCGTTGCCGTTTCGACATCGCCGAGGATCTGCCCGACGCGCCCTGCGACCTGGGCGTGCGCCGCAATCTCTTTCTCGCGGTGAAAGAGACGCTCAACAACGCCCTCCGTCATTCGGGGGCCGCCGAGCTGCAGATGCGCGTCGAGTATCGTCGTGGATCGTTGCGCATCGAGATCCGCGACGACGGACGCGGCTTTGATTCCGCCGCGGTGAGGGCGGGGGAGGGATTGCGCAACCTCGCGCTGCGCGCCCGCGAGGCCGGGGGACGTTGCCTGATCGACAGCGCTCCGGATCGCGGGACGATCGTCGAGTTTTTGCTGCCGCTCGCCGCGCGCACGCGCCTGGGCACGGTGTGATCCCGGGCGAGGTATTACCCTCATCTGCGGGTATTGGGCCCGGCGTCTTGCGGTGCTAAGATCGCCGGACCCCGCGAGTCTCATCGCGTTCGGCGATGGCGGGTCGTCCAACCCCCACACCCGATGAACTATTCCCCGTCCGCTTCACTGCGTCTGTTCGCGCTTCTCTGCGCTTCCGCCGGCCTGGCCTCGGCTTCCGTCGTCAGCTGGAATCTGGATCGCTACGGCACCGTCTCCGGCGCCCGCGTCGCCGGCGTCGTCCCCGCCGCCAACTGGAACAACTCCTGGCCTGGCGATCCTCGCACCGACCTCGTCGACGACAGCGGCGCCGCCACCACCGTCGATCTCTCGTATACCTCCTTCAACCAGTGGACGATCAATTCGCCCCAGGCGAATCCGGGCGTCGACGCCGACGGCACCTACAACCGCGAGATGCTCAACGGCTACCTCAACTCCGGTCCGGCCGGCTGGAATCCCCCGATCACCTACTCGCAGGTGGTGCTGAGCCAGATCAGCTACGGGCTTTACGACATCATCGTCTACTTTTCCTCCGACGCCGCCGGTCGCGAGGGCAGCGTGAGCGATGGCGTCACGACCTACGCCTTCAACACCGTGGGTCCCGCCAGCGTGAACGGCGCGAACGCCATCCTCGCCGGCACCACCGACACCGCGGGCACCTACGCCATCACCGCGAACTACGCCGTTTTCCACGGCCTGAGCGGCTCCGGCCAGACGATCACCGTCCAGATGCGCGACAACGACGAGTGGGGCGGCATCGCCGCCGTGCAAGTGGTCGCCATCCCCGAGCCGGCCTCGGCCGCCTCGTTGGGCGGGGCCGCCGTGCTGCTCGCCGCGCTCGCGCGTCGCCGTCGCCGGGCTTGATGCCTGTCCTCAGACGGCCACGCTACCAAGACCGGCGCGAATGTTTGGCGCCGGTCTTTCCCGTTTACTCTACTTGAGTTCACCCGGCCTCACTTTCCCCGATTCGTCCGACGCCCGCGTCGCGCGCCCGTGCCGTGTTGCGGTGGTGGAGGACATGGACGGGGTTCGCGCGGAGCTCGTGCGACTGCTGGATTCGCTTGAGGGCTTTGTTTGCGTGCAGGCCTGCGCTAGCGGAGAGGAGGCGGTGAAGCGCCTTCCGTTCCTCAATCCCGACGTTGTCCTCATGGACATCTACCTCTCGCGCATGTCGGGCATCGAGTGCACCGCCCGGCTAAAGGAGCTGATCCCGTCCTGTTTGATCGTCATTCTCACCGCCTCCGACGACGAGGAGTTGGTTTTCCCCGCGCTCGAGGCCGGCGCCGACGGCTACCTGCTCAAGCATTGCCGCCCCGAGGAATTGCGCCGCGGGCTGATCGACGTGCGCCAGGGCGGCGTGCCGATGACGAGCGGGATCGCGCGCCGCGTCGCGGAGTTTTTTCGCCGTCGCGCCAAGCCCGCCGACGAGTCGCGCCGCCTTAGCCAGCGCGAGACCGAGGTGCTCGGCCTCATCGCCCGGGGCTTGGGCAACAAGGAGATAGCCGAGCGCCTCTCGCTCAGCGTCGAGACGATCCGCAGCTACCTGAAAAACATCTACGAAAAGATGCATGTGCACTCCCGCGCCGAGGCGGTGGCCAAATACATCACCGGCGGCGGCGAGGCTCGGCTACCCCCCGGCTGAGGGTATTGGGACTTTGGAGACGGCCTGCTAGGATGGGGCGCTTCTCCGCGCCCGGGCGGAGGATCCAACCCCGCCCAACGCATCCCGCATCCTCGTCCGCCATGTCTTCTTTTCGCCGCCTGTCCGCGTGTCTGCTCCTCGCGACCGCGTCCGTTTTTCCTCTCCGCGCCGCCCCGGCCTTTCACGCCTGGGCCGAGCGGCCCGTCCTCGGCTGGAACAGCTGGGATTTCTACGGCACCACCGTGAACGAGGAACGGACCAAGGCCCAGGCCGACTACATGGCGACCAACCTTCTCGCGCACGGCTGGAACCTCATCACGGTCGATATCCAGTGGTATGAGCCGAACGCGACCGGCTTCACCTACAACGCGAACGCGACGCTGACCATGGATGCGTGGGGCCGCCTCACGCCCGCGACCAACCGGTTTCCGTCCGCCGCCGCCGGCGCCGGCTTCAAGCCGCTCGCCGACTACGTCCACGCGAAGGGCCTCACGTTCGGCATCCACATGATGCGCGGCATCCCGCGCCAGGCCTGGCAGCAAAACCTTCCGGTCAAGGGCACCGCCTACACCGCCCGCGACGTCGCCGACGTCAACAGCACCTGCTCGTGGAACCCCGACATGTATGGCGTCGACATGGACAAGCCCGGCGCGCAGGCCTACTACGATTCCCTATTCGAGCTCGTCGCCTCGTGGGAGGTGGACTTCGTGAAGATCGACGACCTCAGCCGTCCCTACCACCGCAAGGAGATCGAGGCCATCCGCCGGGCCATCGACAAGACCGGCCGCCCCATCGTCTTCAGCACCTCGCCCGGCGAGACGCCCGTCGGCAGCGGAGCGCACATCGCCGCCCACGCCAACCAGTGGCGCGTCAGCGACGATTTTTGGGACACCTGGGCCGCCCTCTACGCGCAGTTTAAGCGTCTGCATGATTGGACGCCCTACCGCGGCCCCGGCCACTTTCCCGACGCCGACATGCTCCCGCTCGGCAAGGTAGAGGCCGGCGGCGTCGCCGCCACGGGCCGCGCCACCCGCTTCACCTCCGCGGAGCAATACACGCTCATGAGCCTCTGGTCCATCGCGCGCTCCCCGCTCATCCACGGCGGCGATATGACGCAGATGGATGCCGCCACGCTCGCGCTTCTGACCAACGACGAGGTGTTGGCGGTCAATCAGCGCAGCACGCGCAACCGTCAGCTTTATCGCAACGGCGATCTCGTCGTCTGGACGGCCGACTCCGAGGACTCCGGCGACAAATACCTCGCGCTCTTCAACACCGGCGCCGCGACGGCCAACGTGCCCGTCACGCTTTCCTCGCTCGGTTACTCCGGCGCGGTGCAGATCCGCTCGCTCTGGGACAAGGCAGACCTCGGCTCCTTCACCGGCACCTTCTCGCGCGGTATCGCGTCGCACGGCGCCGCCCTCTACCGCCTGTCCGGCGTCGCGCTGCCGACCCCGTGGATCACGACCGCCGCCCCCGGCGACACCCAGGCCATGCTCGCGTGGGACGCCGTCGCCTCCGCCGACGCCTACCGGGTGAAACGCGCCTCCGCCGAAGCCGGTCCCTACACGGTCGTCGCCGACAACCTCGCCGACACCACGTGGACGAACCTCGGCCTGACCAACGGCACGACCTACTACTACGTCGTCTCCGCCATCGTCGCGGGTCAGGAGACGCCCGACTCCGGCGCCCGCGCCATTCGTCCCGCCGGCGCGCCCCAGATCGTGGGCTGGAATTACGACCGCTACGGCACGCTCGCCGCCGCGAACATCGCCGGCGTCGAAGCCGCGGCGAATTGGAACAACTCCTGGCCGAACGATCCTCGCACCGACCTCGTCGACAGCCTCGGCACGCCGACGACCCTCGATATCAGCTACAGCTCCTACAACACGTGGAGCATCCAGGGCAGCTCGCCCGCGCTCGATGGCGACGGCACCGCGAACAAGCGCCTTCTAAACGGCTATCTCAACGCCGGCCCCGCCGCGTGGGGGCCCTCGCCGACGCGCACCTCCGTGACGCTCTCCGAGATCCCGCACGGTTATTACGACCTGATCGTGTATTTCTCGTCCGACGTCGCCGGTCGCGAAGGCTCGGTCGGCGACGGCGCCACGACCTACTATTTCAAGAGCGTCGGCCCGGCGAGCGTCACCGGCGCGAACGCCGTCCTTGCGCAGACCACCGAGACGAATTCGTCGAACTACCCGACCGCCAACTATGCGATTTTCCGCGGGCTGAGCGGCGACACGCAGACCGTCTTCGTGCAGATGCGCGACAACGACGAGTGGGGCGGCATCGCCGGCTTCCAGGTGGTGCCGCGGGTCGACCCGATGGTGGGCGTGGTGCTTTCGATCGCGCGCGGCGCGGCGCCCGATTCCTTGCAACTTTCCTGGCCGGTCGGCCTCGGCTCGGTCGTGCTCGAGGAAAGCGCCGACTTGGTGAACTGGACGCCGACCTCGCCGCAGCCCGCGGCCAACGCCGCCACGGTGACCTTGACCGGACCGCGCCAGTTTTACCGGCTTCGTCGCTGATCGCGGTTCCGGGCCCGCGCCTTGTTGCCGTCGCGAGGGGGAAATCTCAGCGGGCGGTGGAGCCTGCCTTGCCCGTCTCGCGCGCGCCGAGGTCGGGGGCGCCGTCGTGAGCGGACGCGGGATCGTAGGGCAGCTCGGCGCGCAGCGCCTCCGCGGGGAGCTCGCCGGCGTCGATCAACGGCGATCCGGCGACGAGCCGCGCGAAATCCCCGAGCGCGAGCGAGCCGTCCGCGGCGCGGGGAAAGTCGCCTCCGGCCGGCGCCGACAGCGAGACGAAAGAGGCGGCCGTGACGACGAGGCCGCGGTCGTTGCGGTGACGCGTCTTCCCGGCGGTGGACCAGAAGACGTTGGTGGCCCCGGTGGGCGCGCCGGAGGGGCCGCCGTAGCGGTCGCTTTTGCCCGGCGCGCGGCCCTCGGTGAAGAAGGAGAGGTTGTTGAGGAAAAGCGCCTCGGGGGAATCGAACTTGAAGTTACCCTGCGCGTTGTCCCAGGCGAGGTTGTTGATCATGCGGATCGCGCCCGGGTTGCTGTTCCAAGTGAAGCCGTTCTTGCCGTTGTCGAAGGCGATGCAGCGCGTGACGACGTGGGGCACGGGGATCTTGGAGCCGCCGAGCTTGAAGCCGTTGCGATCGCCCTTGGCGCTTTGGGTGCCGTCGGAGAGCGTGCCGTTGGCGTAGGCGACGCACTGGTCGAGGACGACGGCGCCGATGGCGCCCGTCTTCGTCTTCGTGTAGAGGTCCCAGCCGTCGTCGATGTTATGATGCGCCACGCAGCCGCGGAAGACGTTGCCCGGGCCGGTGGTGAGCTTGCAGGCGAAGCCGTCGGCGTTTTCGCCCGCGCCGGGCGGGGCGTCGTAGTTGTCGTGCGACACGCAGTTGATCACGAGATTGTGCGAGGGCCAGGAAGAGGGCTCGGCGTCGGTCGCGGCGGCGCGTCCGATCTGGAGACCGGTGTCGCGGTTGTGGTGGGTGACGCAGCGCTCGACGCGATTATGGCTGCCGCCGATGTAGATGCCGTTGTCGGCCGAGCCGAAGACCTCGAGTCCGCGGATGTGCCACCAGTCGCCGTTGAGCTGGAGGCCGCGGACGTTGTTGTTTTTCGCGTAGGCCTGTCCGGAGAAATCGAGGCGAGGGCGCTCGGCTTCGCCGCCCGGCGGGGCGTAGGCGACGAGCTTTTTGGGGGCCGCGGCGGCGCCGGAGTTTTCCTTGGCGATGGTGACTTGCGAGCTGAAGGCGTAGTCGCCGCCGCGCAGGTGGATGGTGTCTCCGGGCGCGACGCGGGCGAGGGCGCGTTCGAGCGTGGTCGGAGCTTCCAGGCTGCCGGCGGCCTCGGCGGAGCCGGCGGGCGAGACGTAGAGATCGGCGGCGGAAAGACGGGGCAGGAAGGCGGAAAGCGCGAGGCAGGCGGCGAAGAAAAGGCCGTGGCGGGGGCGGGGTGTAGCCATGTCCGAGGGATTGGGCGCGACCGTCGCGCGCGGCAAGACGCGGTTGCGCGGCCATCGTTGCGCAGGCGGGCGGGTCGCTGGGCGATTCTTAATGCCTGAGAAGGCCGGACGAAGGCCCAGGAAAGCCCAAAGCCCCGGCCGTGGCCGAGGCTTTGCTTTCCGGGTCGAACCGGGCTAGACGTCGAAGGAGCTCAAGCCCACTCGGGCGGGTTTTGCAGGTGGGGCTTGAGCACGCCGATGCAGGGGAGGTTGCGATAGCGCTCGGCGAAATCCAGGCCGTAGCCGACGACGAACTTGTCCGGGATCTGGAACCCCACCAAGTCGGCCTCGAACTCGACTTCGCGTCGGCCTCGCTTGTCGAGCAGCACGCAGGTGCGCACGCTGGCGGGGTTGAGCTTCTGGATCATCGAGACGATGAGCGAGAGCGTCTTGCCGGTGTCGAGGATGTCGTCGATCAGCAGGACGTGACGGTTGGCGAGATCGAGGGAAAGATTGCCAAGCACCTGCGGCTTGCCCGTCGACTTGGTCTCGTTGCGGTAGCTGGAGATGCGGATGCAATCGAGGCGGATCGGGTTGTCGATATTGCGCAACAAGTCCGCGGTGAAGAGGATGGCGCCGTTGATGACGGCGACCACGGTGATCTCCTCCTGGCCGTAGAGGGCCATGATCTCGGCGCCGAGTTTCTTGAGGCGCGCCTGGATGTCGGCCTCGGAGACGAGAACCGATTCAAGCGCGGGATAAGAGGAGGGCTCGGACTTGGCGGCGGTGGGCGGCATGGTGGCGTTTTCGAGCAGCTTGGATGCCGCGCCGGTCGCGGGCAAGGGCGGCGGCGGGCGTAGGGTGACGAGGACGTGACGAAAATCTGGTGTTTCGGCCCCGCAGGCCAAAGCGCTTTGACTCGTGGGGGGCGCGGGCCTTGCTAACACTCAGTCGCGTCCCCCGCATGATCTCGATCTCCGTCGCCCAGCTCACCAAGCGTTTCGGTCAGACCACCGCCCTGCACGGGCTCGATCTGGAGATCGGGGCGGGGGAGTTGTTCTTCCTCCTCGGGCCGAGCGGCTGCGGGAAGACCACGTTGCTGCGCAGCATCGCGGGGTTCTACATCCCCGAGGCCGGCGCGATTCGTTTCGGTGCCGAGGACGTGACACGCCTTGAGCCGCACAAGCGCAACACGGGCATGATGTTTCAAAGTTACGCCCTCTGGCCTCACATGACGGTGGCGGAAAATGTCGCCTTCGGGCTTGTGGAGCGGAAGGTGCCGAAAGCCGAGATCGACCGGCGGGTGGGCGAGGCGCTGGAGTCCGTCCGCATGGGCGCCTACGCGGCCCGCAAGCCCAACCAGCTTTCCGGCGGACAGCAGCAACGCGTGGCGCTGGCCCGCGCTTTGGTGATCCGCCCGCGCTGTCTTCTGCTCGACGAACCGCTGAGCAACCTCGACGCGAAGCTGCGCCTGGAGATGCGCGCGGAGATCCGCCGCGTGTGCAAGGAGTTCAAACTGACCACGGTTTACGTGACCCACGACCAGAAGGAGGCGCTCTCGATCGCCGACCGCATGGCGATCCTCGACGGCGGGCATATCCTGCAGGTCGGTTCGCCGCGCGAGGTCTACGGGCGACCGGTCTGCAAGACGGTGGCCAACTTCATCGGCGAGACGGATTTCATCGCGGGCAAACTCGTCGCGCGTCGCGGCCGGGAGGCCGAGGTGGAGACGGGGCTGGGGCGCTTCGCCGGCGTCTTCGGCGACGCGGCGTCGCAGGCGCAGCCCGGCGCGGAAGTCACGCTTTCGATCCGCCCGGAATGCTGGGTGCTGCGTGAGCGCGGTGGCGACACGAACAGCGTGCGAGGGCGCATCGGCGAGGCGACCTACCTGGGCGAGGTCGCGCAATACGACTTCGTGCCGGCGGGCGGCGGGGCGCGGCTCAAGGTCTACGAGCTGAATCCCCGCCACATCGCGGGCGCGGGCGAACACGAGCTGCACGCCGTCGTGGCGGCGGAAGACGTGGTGGTGCTGGAGCGCTGAGCGCGTCACGTCGAAACGAGGAGCCCCGATGATTCGCAACGCGATCCTGTTTGTCCTGCTGGCCGTCGTGCTCGCGCTGCCCTTCGCGCTTCGTCCCGCGGCGGAGACGGCGGCCGGCGCGGACGACACCGTCGTGGTGATCTCGCCGCATAACGAGGCGATCCGGCACGAGTTCGAGACGGCCTTCCGCAAGACCTACCAGGCGCGCACGGGCCGCGGGGTGCGGATCGACTGGCGGCTGATCGGCGGCACGAGCGAGATCACCCGGTATCTGGAAGGCGAATACGTCGCTTCCTTCCAGAATCTTTGGACGGGCGCGCTCGGGCGTCCCTGGAGCGCGACGGTGCTGGCCGCCTTCGCGGACGGGCGGCTGGCCAAGGACGCGCCGGCGGAGGCCCAGGAGGCTCGGAAGGCCTTTCTCGAGTCCACGGTCGGCTGCGGGATCGACGTTTTCTTCGGCGGCGGCACCTATGACTTCATCTCGCAGGCTCGCGCGGGTCGCCTGGTCCCGATGTATGCGGACGGCGAGGCGAAGCCGGACTGGATGAGCGAGGACGTCGTGCCGGTGCGACACGCGGGCGACGATTTTCGTGATCCTCAGGGGCGCTGGAGCGGCGCGGTGCTGAGCTCCTTCGGCATCGTTTACAACCGGGACGCCCTGGTGCGGCTGGGGGTGACGGAGCCCAAGGCATGGGCGGACCTCGCCGACCCGCGCTACGCGGGGCAGGTGGCGCTGGCGGATCCGACGAAGAGCGGCTCGATGAACAAGGCCTTCGAGAACGTCCTGCAGCAGGAAATCCACGCGGTGGTGGACGCTCGTCTGGCGACGGCGCGCTTCGCGAGCGAGGAAGCCCGGGCCGCGGCGGAAAAAGAGGCGGTGGCGGAGGGCTGGGTGCGGGGGCTGCGGCTTTTGCAGGCCATCTCGGCCAACGCGCGCTATTTCACCGACAGCGCGCAAAAGGTTCCGATCGACGTCGCGTCGGGGAACTGCGCGGCGGGCATGTGCATCGATTTCTACGGACGCCAGCAGGTGGAGGCGCTGGCGCGTCGCGCGGGAAGCTCGCGGGTCGGCTATCGTTCGCCGCCGGGCGGCACGGTGTTTTCGGTCGATCCGATCGGCCTGCTGCGCGGTGCGCCCCATCCGGAGGTGGCGCGGGCCTTCATCGAGTTTGTGATGTCGCGCGAGGGGCAGCGGCTTTGGAACCAGCGTCCGGGCACGGAGGGCGGGCCTGAGCGTTTCGCGGTGCGTCGCCTGGCGGTGCGCAAGGACGTCTATGTGGAGCCGGGCGCGGCGGAGCGTCGCAGCGATCCGGAGGAAAATCCATATGCGCTGGAGAATCCGTTGGTGTATCGGCCGGAGTGGACGGCGGGGCTGTTCAGCGAGCTGCGTTTCATCATCCGGGTGATGTGTCTCGATTCGCACCCCGAGCTGACCGAGGCCTGGCGGGAAATCGCCGCCGCGGGCTCGCCTCCGGCGGCGATGGCGGCCTTGGCCGATCTGTCCGCGGTGGACTACGCGGCGGCTTCCGGACGGATCAAACAGGCGCTACGGGCAAAGGACAAGGTGGAGGAGCTGCGTCTCGCGAAGGAGCTGGGCGAGCACTTCCGGGCCCAATACGCGAAGGCGGCCGAACTGGCGCGGGCGGCTCCGCGTTGATACGGGGTCGCGCACGTCCGCAGGCGGGGAAATTCGCGGTTTCGGACTATCCAAGCGTGGCGAACGCGATAGGCTGATCCTCGTCCTTTGCCGCCATGGTCGCGTTCAATCCCGAATACATTTCCAAGCTGGTCGGGCCCGGGCGCCTCGGCTTCATCGCGACGAACGGCCTTCACGATTGTGTCGTGATCGAAGGCGGCGCGCAGGAGGACGAATACCGGGAGCGCATCCGGGAGGGCTGGCGCGTGGCGGAAGTGCGACCGATCTGTCGGAGCCTCACGCCGAAGCTCATCCACACGAACCCGGACCTCCAGCATGCACGGGTGTATTCCTATGTGCTGGTGATTCTTGAGCATCCGGCCCACACGCGGGCGGACGCGGTCTGGGAGCGAACGATCGCGAAACGCTGAGCCCAACAAAAAGCCCCGGCCGTGGCCGGGGCTTTGGTTTTAGGGAAGGCGGTTTTCTCAGGCGCGTGCGCGGCGGCGCGACGCGGCGCCGGCGAGGGCGACGAGGCCGGCGAGGGCGGCGAAGGAGGACGGCTCGGGGACGGTGGCGAGACCGGCGGCCTCGGCGAAGGTCGAGGCGACGACGATTTTGTCGACCGTGACGCCCGCGGCGTTGGCGGCGCTGCCTTGGCGGAGGTTGAAGGCCGTGATCGTCGCGGGCTCGACGGTCGTCGAGGTCCAGAGGTCGGTCACGTAGGCGGTGTTCGAGGTCTGGGCAGAATTCGAAGGGGCGAGGTAGAGGCTGAAGCTGTCGTTGGTGGCTCCGGTGATGACATTCCACGCGACCACGACCTTGTAGCTGGTGTTGAAGCTGAGCTCGGTCGTGCCGTAGGTGGCGGCCGCGCCGGTGCCGGATTGCTCCTGCAGGCCGAGCAAGAACCCGGAGCCGGACGACTTCACGAGAAGCCGGGCGTAGAAGTTGGACGTCGTTCCGACCGGGTCGCTGAGGTGGAAGAAGTAGTCGCCGGCGGCCTGCGCGCTGGCGACCGAGAGGTCCATCGAGTAATAGACTCCCCCGTTGGTGGCCAAATTGAGCGAGGCGCTCAGCGCCTTGTAGGCGTCTTGTCCGGTGGTCGCGAGCGTGACGGCGCCGTTGGACACGGCGAGGGGGTTGACGACGCTGGTGCCGGTGATGGTCCAGCCGCCCTGGCCGAGCAGGGCGCCATCGGAGTAGGCGAAGTTTTCGGAGGCGAGGATGTCGGCGTGGGCTGAGAGGCTGGAGACGACAAGCGTGGCGAGCGCGGCGAGGGTATGGCGGGGGGAATGAAGCGGGTTCATGGTTTTTTCAGGTAGCAACTCCTCTGCCACGGCAACCGTAATCTCCGGATTGTGCCAATATGGCAACCCGTGGCCCAGGCTAGCTCCACTGCTTGGCGATTTGGCGCTTTCCAGGCGCGGATTTTGTCGCTGCCGCCGGAGTCGGACGAAAAAGACGGAATCAGCACGCCGCGGATCCGTCGGGCAGGCGAAGTCGCGGCGCGGTTCAGCCGGCTTGCGCCCGCTGGGCGGCGGCGGCGAGGAAGTAGTTTTGCGCGGAGAAGGGAGGCGTGGTTTCGCCGCGCACGACGGGGAGGTAGCCGCCGCCGGACGTGAGGACGCGGGCGTTTTCGTTGTCCTGAAGTTCGATCGCGAAGAGATCGTCGACCACCCAGCGGCGCAGGGCGGGATCGAGGAGGGGGAACACGACCTCGATGCGGCGGAAAAAATTACGCGGCATCCAGTCCGCGCTGCCGGCGAAGATGTCGGGCTCGCCGCCGTGGTTGTGGAAGTAGAAGGCGCGGACGTGCTCGAGGAAGCGGCCGACGAGGCTGCGCACGCGGATGTTTTCGGAGAGGCCGGGAACGCCGGGGACGAGGCAGCAGACGCCGCGCACGATCAGGTCGATCTGCACGCCGGCGCGCGAGGCGGCGTAGAGGGCGTCGATCACGGCCTGGTCCACGAGGGAGTTCATCTTGGCCATGATGCGGGCGGGGCGGCCGGCGGCGGCGTGCGCGGTCTCGCGGCGGATGAACTCGAGGACGCGGCGGTGGAGCGTGTAGGGCGCGACGAGCAGGCGCTGGAATTCGGGGGAGCGACCGAAGCCGGTGAGCGAGTTGAAGAGCGCGGCGGCGTCGGCGGTGAGGGCGTCGCGCGAGGTGAAGTGGCTGAGGTCGGTGTAGATTTTCGCGGTGCGCGGGTTGTAGTTGCCCGTGCCGAGGTGGACGTAGCGGCGGAGTTTGCCGTCGGCCTCGCGGCGGACGACGAGCGCGACCTTGCAATGGGTCTTGTGGCCGACGAGGCCGTAGACGACGTGCACGCCGGCCTCCTCGAGCTGGCGCGCCCACTGGATGTTGTTGGCCTCGTCGAAGCGGGCCTTCAGCTCGACGAGCGCGGTGACCTGCTTGCCGTTGCGCGAAGCCTCGATGAGGGCGCGGACGAAGGGGGAGTCGCCGGAGGTGCGGTAAAGCGTCTGCTTGATCGCGAGGACCCGGGGATCGCGGGCGGCCTGCTCGACAAAATCGACGACGGGCTGGAAGGAGTCGTAGGGGTGGTGGAGGAGGATGTCGCGGTCGCGCAGGGTGTCGAAGACGAGCGCGGGCTCGCGGAGCGGCGAGGCGTTGACCGGCTGGAAGGGCGGATACTTGAGGTCGGGACGGTCGATGTCGGCGAGCGACATGAGCCGGAGCAGGTTCACCGGGCCCTCGAGGCGGAAGACGTATTCGTGCGAGAGGTCGAGGTGCTCGCAGAGGGTCGCGAAGATCTGTTCGTCGACGCCTTCCTCGATCTCCAGCCGGACGGCGGCGCCGCGGCGGAGGTTGCGCAGCTCCTCCTCGATTTTTTTGAGCAGATTCTCGGCCTCCTCCTCGTCGATGTAGAGGTCGCTGTTGCGCGTGACGCGGAAGGTGTGGACGCCGTGGATCGCGTAACCGGGGAAAAAGTCGGCGGCGCAGAGCTTGATGATGTCGGAGAGGAAAATGAAGCGGCGGCCGCGCCGGTCGTTGTCCGGCGAATCGATGCCGACGATGCGGGGAAGGACGCGCGGGACGGGCAGGATCGCGAAGTGGCGGTCGAGTTCGGGCGTGGCGGGATCGTCGAGCGAGACGACGAGGTTGAGTGTCTTGTTGCCGAGCTGGGGAAAGGGGTGCGACTGGTCGATCGCGAGCGGGGTGAGGACGGGGAAGATCTGCTCCTCGAAGTAGGTGCGGACCCAGGCGAACTCGGAGGACGTGAGCGAAGCGGCGTCGGCGAAGGTGATCCCCTCCGCGGCGAGGGCGGGAAGAAGCTGGTCGCGCCAGCAGCGATACTGGTCGTCGACGAGCGAGGCGACGACGCCGTGGATGCGGCGGAGCTGTTCGCGCGGGCCGATGATGTCGATGCCGCCGGCGGGGACGACGTTGTTGTCGACCTGCTGGATGAGGCCGGCGACACGGATCTCGAAAAACTCGTCGAGATTGCTCGAGACGATGGCGAGGAAACGGACGCGCTCGAGCAGCGGATGGCGGGGATCGCAGGCTTGCTCCAGGACGCGACGATTGAAGGCGAGCCAGCTGAGCTCGCGGTTGAAATAGGCGGATTTGGCGAGGCCGGCGGCGCGGGCCACCGGGGCGGGCGTGTTGTCCGGCGTGAGGACGGTGTCGTCATCCGGCGCGAGCGGAGCGGGGCGGGACTTCGCACGCGGCCGCGCGGCGCCCTTCGCCGGCGCGGAGGCGGCGGGGGCGGTTTTGCTGGACGCGGAAGGGCGTTTGCGCGGCGTGGCCATGCGTGCTTCGAAACGGAGGAGCGCACCGGGTGGGTGCGCGGGAGACGAGAACAATGCGGCGCGTAACACGTTTGTCACGCGCCGCGGGCGCTTGTTTCGGAGCCGGGGAGGGGCGGCGCCTGCCGCGGTCTCAGGCGATCCAGAGCGTCTTCGGGTTGGTGAAGGCGAGCACGCCGGGGCGCCCGAGTTCCCGGCCGAGGCCGGAGGCCTTGCTGCCGCCGAAGGGGACGGCCACGTGGGAGCGGACGGCGTGGTTCACGAAAACCATCCCGGCCTCGAGGCGCGGGGCGTGGTCGGCGCGGGCGCGCCGGAGGTCCCGGGTGAAGATCGCGCCGCCGAGGCCGTAGACGGTGCGGTTGGCCGCGGCGAGCATGGCGTCCTCGTTGTCGGCGATCTCGACGGCGGCGACCGGGCCGAAGAGCTCCTCGTCCGCGGCGGGCATGCCCGGGCCGACGTCGGCGAGCAGGGTGGGGGAGTAGAAGGCGCCGGGGCCGGCGAGCGGTTTTCCGCCCATGACTAGGCGGGCGCCGAGGCGGATCGATTTCAGCACCTGCGCGTGAAGCTCGTCGCGCAGATCGGCGCGGGCGAGCGGGCCGAGTTGGACGCCGGGCGCGAACGGATCGCCGACGCGGACGGCGGCCATGGCGACGGCGAGGAGGCGGATGAACTCGTCGGCGACGCGCGCGTGGACGACGAAGCGTTTGGCGGCGACGCAGCTCTGGCCGTTGTTGACGAGGCGGGCGGCGGCGCAGGTTTGCGCGGCGGAGGGCAGGTCGGCGTCGGGGAAAATCAAATACGGGTCGCTGCCGCCCAGTTCGCCCACGAAGGGCTTGAGCGCCGCCCCGGCGAGGGAGGCGACGCGGCGTCCGGCGGCGGTGCTGCCGGTGAGGGTGACGCCGCGGACGCGGTCGTCGGCGATGAGCGGTTCGACGGCGGCGCCCCGGGCGAGGATGCAGTCGAAGACGCCGGCGGGGAGGCCGGAGCGGAGGGCGATGTCGCGGAGGGCGAGCGCGGTGCCGGAGACGTTGCTCGCGTGCTTGAGGAGGAGGACGTTGCCGGCGATGAGCGCGGGTGCGGCGGCGCGCACGACCTGCCAGAGCGGGTAGTTCCACGGCATGATGGCGAGGACGACGCCGAGGGGCTCGGGGACGACGGAGACTCCGCGCGGCGCGGCCGGCGGGATCTCGGGCTTGAGAAAGGCCGCGCCGTGCCGGGCGTAGTGCACGAGGGCGTCGCGGCATTTAGCGATTTCGGCGAGGGAGTCGGCGAGGGGCTTGCCCATCTCGGCGGTGACGAGCGCGGCGAGCGGTTGGCGCTCGCGATGGAGGGTGGCGGCGAAGGCGCGCAGGTGGCGGGCGCGCGTCGCGGCGCCCAAGGTTCGCCAAGCGGCTGCGGCCGCGTGGGCGGCGGCCAGGCGGGCCTCGATCTCGCGTTTCGTGTGCGCGGCGTGGCGGGCGATGATTTTGCCGGTGGCGGGATTGCGTGAGACGAGGGCGGCGGCCATGCGGCACGGTCGCGCGCCCTAGGCGCCCGGGCAAGCGCGGGCGACGAACGGACCGGGGTCGATGCGGCGATCCGAGGGCCGGGGAGCGAGGATCAGTCTTCGATCTCGATCAGGAGCTTGTCGTCCACGGCGACCTCGGCGCGGCCGCCTTTGAAAACGGCCGAGTAGGTCTTGGTTTTCTGGCCCGGGCGGCGGACGACGAAGACGTATTCGTCGCCGATGCCTTCGATCGGGGCGATGACCCAGTTGACGCGCATGAGCGTGTTGACGCGTTCGCCCGCGAGGGCGGGTTTGCCGTCGATGACGATGTCGCGTCCGGCTTGCGCGGCGGCGAAGCGGGTGGTTTGCGCGCCGATCTGGATGCTGCACGTGGTGGCGGGGAAATCCAGGGACGCGGCGAAAAGCGGGGAGCCGATCACGAGGGAAAGCGCGATGGCGTGAAGCGGGAGGGGCGAGCGCATGGGCGGGGGTTTGGTTTGGACCGTATGCGCCGCGCGCGGTTCCGGGTCAGCTTTTCAGCCAACGGGAGAGGGTGGCGCGGAGTTTGTCGCGGGCGCGATAGAGGCGGGTTTCGACCGCCTTGGGGGTGGCGCCGAGAATCTCGGCGATCTCCGCGTGGGACTTTTCCTCGTATTCAAAGAGCACGAGGACCTCGCGGAGTTCTTCGGGGAGGTCGGCGATGGCGGTCCGGACCGCGGCGATTTCCTCGATTCGACGAGCGGCGGCGTCGGGCGCGGATCCGGTGGCGGCGAGACCGGCGGTGTCGGCGGGGGCGGCGGTTTCGAGCGAGTCGGTGCGACGGCGCTGGTGCTTGCGGGCGTGGTCGCGCGCGAGGTTGAGGGCGATCTGAAACATCCAGGTCGTGAAGCGTGCTCCTGGCCGGTAGCGATCGCGGTGGCGGTAGATGCGGACGAAAGTCTCCTGCGCGAGATCGAGCGCGTCGGCCTCGTTTTGCAGGTGGCGGAAGAGAAAGGCGCGAAGCGGGGTCTGCCAGCGCAGCATGAGCGCGTCGAGGGCGGGCAGGTCGCCGGCGGCGAGGGCGGACATGAGCGCCTCGTCGCCCGGCTCGCGGGCGGCGGAGTCGTCGAAGGAGGAGGCGGCCGTCGCGGCGGGCGGCATCATCGGGCTTCGGCGGGAGCCAGGGAGGGGGCGCCGTCGCGCTCGTCGCGATGGGCGACGCGCGGCTCCATGAGGGCGAGGAAACGCGAGGCCTGAGCGGGCGCCATGAGCGCGGCGATGGCGTGGAGGTGCGCCTGGGTGGACTCGGCGCAGACCTGTTTCAGGCGCGCGAGCTCGGCTTCGGCGGCGGATCGCGCGGCGGGATCGGACGAGGCGGCGCGGAGCGCGGTTTGGGCGCGGACGATGGCGCCGCAGTGGCGTTCGCAAACCGGTTCGTAGGCGGTTTGTATTTTCGCGATCTCGGCCCGGGCGGAATCGGAGAGGGCGAACTCACGGGCGAGCCAGGCGAGCTGCGCCTCGGTGGCCTCGGTTTCCGCGTCGACCGGCGCGCGCATGGCCAGCCGGGTGGCGCCGTAGGCGAGAAGTCCGGCGGCAAGGGCCAGGCAGAGGAGAAGGAGCGGACGGCGCGACACGGCTAGGGGCGGCAGGGCGCGGTGCAAAAGGTCAGGGGGCGTGGTGTCCGGCGTGGGCGTCGGACGAGTCGACCGCTGCGTGTTTCTGCCACGGGTCGATGTTGCGCGCGTAGGCGGTGGCGAAGGAGTCGGCGCGAACCTCGCGTTCGCGGGCGTAGGCGACGGCGGAGCCGGCGCCGATGGACGCGAGCACGGCGAGCGAGGCGGCGAGCGGGAAAAGCTGCCGGGCCATGCGGGCGAAGGCGTGCGGGGGAGGGGAGTCGAGGACGAGCAGGCGGGCATGCACGCCGGCGGCGAAGTCGCCGGGTGCGAGCGCGGGCAAGTCCGCGGCCGGGTCGGCGCGGCGCAGGAGGGCGCGCAGGGCGGGATCGGGCGGCGTGGTCATTTGCGGGGTATTACGCGCGGGAGGCGAAAACCCCGCCGAAAAAACACATCGGGGGCACTGGAACGATGCGCGGCGCCGGCTTGGGCGAAACAGGCGGCGGCCGTGCCGCCACGGGTGCGGAGGCCGTCGCCGAATTTCCCGGATCAGGCCTTGCGTCGGCGGGAGGAGCGGGCGGGTTTTGCGGCGGCGGCCTCGTCCTCTTCGTCGGATTTGGCGATGCGGTCGATGTTGAGGTAGGTCTTGGCGAGCATCTGGCTCTCGTAAAACTCGAGGAGGCGGACGCCTTCGCGGGGTTTGACGAGGTCCTTTTTGGTGGCGGTGTCGATCTGGCTCTTGATGCGGCGGCAGAGCTCTTCCCACTGGTATTGAACGGTCTCGATGACCTCGTTCATGCGCACGCCGGCGAGGGTGTCCTCGATGTAGTAGCCGTTGGGCTCGTCGTCCTCGAGGAAGACGTGGACCTCGTTGACGCGACCGAAAAGGTTGTGGAGGTCGCCCATGATGTCCTGGTAGGCGCCGGTGAGGTAGATGCCGAGATAGTAGGGTTTTCCGTTAAGCGGGTGGAGCTGGAGGTAGTCCTTCGTGTCCTGGAGATCGATGAAGGTGCCGATCTTGCCGTCGGAGTCGCAGGTGATGTCGACGAGCGTGGCGTTCACGGACGGGTTTTCCTCGAGACGGTGCAGCGGGGTGATCGGGAAAAGCTGCTTGAGTGCCCAGTGGTCGAGGAGGGACTGGAAGACGGAGAAGTTGCAGACGTATTGGTCGGCGAGGAGACGATCGAGCTCGCGGAGTTCTTCGGGCACGTAGCCGGCGGCGCGGTTTTCCTGGGCGATCTGCTCGCAGATCTGCCAGTAGATCGACTCGGCGGCGGCGCGGTTTTCGAGGTCGAGGTAGCCGAGATTGAAGAGGGAGAGCGCCTCCTCCTTTTTCTGCACGGCGTCGTGGAAGCGCTCCAGCTTGCCGAGCTTGGCCTTGTTGCGGAGAAGGGCCTCGAGATCGTGCACGACCTTGTGCTTTTCCTTCGGCTGGTGCTGCACGCCGAGAGTTTCGCGCTTGTTGATGCGCTCGAAGACCTCGACGACGAGCATGGCGTGCGGCGCGACGATGGCGCGGCCGGATTCGGAGACTAGATCGGGGACGGGGACCTGCATCGAGTCGCAGATGTCGCGGACGTTGGCGACGACATCGCGGGCGTATTCCGCCATCGAGTAATTCATCGACGACTCGTAGTTGGTGCGGGAGCCGTCGTAGTCGATGCCCAGGCCGCCGCCGACGTCGAGGTAGCCCATGGGGAAGCCCATCTTGGCGAGCTGGCAGTAGAAGCGGGACGCCTCGATGACGGCGTTCTTGATCGTGAGGATGTTCGGGACCTGCGAGCCGATGTGGAAGTGGACGAGACGCAGCGCGGAGGTGAGCTTGGCTTTGCGGAGCTTTTCGCAGGCGAAGAGGATCTCGGCGGTGTTGAGGCCGAATTTGGCGTTGTCGCCGGATGAGGAGGACCACTTGCCCTCGCCGCGCGTCTGGAGCTTGGCGCGGAAGCCGATCATGGGTTTGACGCCGACCTCCTCGGATACGCGGATGATGTCGTCGAGTTCGGCGAGCTGCTCCACCACGATGACGACCTTCTTGCCGAGCTTGCGGCCGAGGAGGGCGATGCGGATGAAGTCGTGGTCTTTGTAGCCGTTGCAAACGATGAGCGAGTTGGCGCCTTCGTGCATGGCGAGGGCGATCATGAGCTCGGGCTTGGAGCCGGCCTCGAGGCCGTAGTTGAAACCCTTGGACGCGCCGACGATCTCCTCGACGACCTCGCGGAGCTGGTTGACCTTGATGGGGAAGACGCCGCGGTAGGAGCCCTTGTAGCCCTCCTCCTTGATCGCTTGGTTGAAGACGGCGTTGAGCTGCTCGACACGGTGGCGGAGCAGGTCCTGAAAGCGGATCACAAGCGGCGCCTTGAGACCCATGGACACGGCCTCGTCGACCACGTCCATGATGCGGATGGAGCGGCCGTCGGAGAGCGGTTGCACGGCGACGGAGCCGTCCGGGCCGACGCCGAAATGGCCGGCGCCCCAGCGTTTGAAGCCGTAGAGCTCCTCGGATTTTTCGGTGGACCAGTCGGGCGCGGCGGGGACGGATTTGCTTTTCACTAGTGGGAAAGGGAAGTGAGGCCGGGAGCGTGCGGCCTGCGAGGGAAATGCGGTCGGGTTATGGCTTGCGTTCGCGGAGACGGACGCGGTTATTTCGCGATTCCTCGTCTAAAAACCACGTCCCGCAAATCAGAAAATGACTTCCGCGTTCGATTCGTCGCCCATTCTCGCCCAAGCCGCCGCCCCCGCAGGCGGCGGAGCCACCCAGCTCCTGTTCCTGGGCTTCATGTTCGTGGCGATGTGGTTTCTGATCATCGCGCCGCAGCGCAAGAAGCAGAAGGAGCACGCCAAGATGCTCGCCGCGCTCGACCAGGGCGACGAGATCATCACGGCTGGCGGCATCTACGGCGAGATCACCTACAAGAAGGACGACCGCTTTGTCGTTCGCATCGCCGATGGCGTGAAGGTGGAGATCTCCAAGGGCCACGTCCAAGAGGTCGTGCGCAAGGCCGGTTCCTCCAAGAACTGAGGTTTGGGTTTTCCCGCGACGCCGGCGGATCGTCGGCGTCGCGTTGCTTGGCTTTTTCGTCCGGTTTCGTCCGTGCTTTCTTGTCGTTTGGCCCCCTTTCGCCCCGTCCTGTCCGTCGCTCGGCTTCCTTTGCCGACCCGGGACCGCACCGCTTGCGTCCCGCGCCGCGCCCTCGCCTTTTTAAACCAATAAAACACCATGCTTAAACGCAACCTGTGGAAGCTCGTGCTGAGCTTCTTGATCGTGCTGTGGGCCGTCAGCGCTCTCGTGCCCGTGACCGACCGCGACGTGCCGACCTACATCGCCGGACGAGTCGAGCAGAAGGCCACCGAGTTCCAGACCCTGATGAAGGACGCCGGAGCCCGCTACGAGGCGAAGCAGGCCCCGTCCGTGTTCATCGCCCTGCGCGACCTCGCCAACGAGCGAAAGATCGACCTCGCGAAGGAGTATTTCCCCGGCGTGCGGATGGACGCCTCGCTCACGAACATCGCGAAGAAAAACAACGCCTTGCTCAATCACCTCCTCATCCAGTCGAAGGGTCGCCTCCAGCTCGGTCTCGACCTCAAGGGCGGCGTCGCGGTCACCCTCGCCGTCGACGAGGACGCCGCCTCGGCGATCCCCGAATCCCAGCGCAAGGAAAAGCTCGGCAAGGCCATCGATATCATCGGTGATCGCATCAACGGCTTCGGTATCGCCGAGCCCATCATCCGCGCCGTCGGCGCCAGCCGCATCGAGGTCCAGATGCCCGGCGTGAACACCCGCGACAATCCCGAGGTGCTCGAGAGCATCAAGAAGCCCGCCCGCCTTTCCTTCCACCTCGTCCATCCGACCCAGCGCCCCAACGCCTCGGCCCCCGGCGAGATCCCGGTCGGCTACGAGATCAAGACGCAGGATTACGAGACGAAGGACGGCCGCTCGATGACGCTCGAGTATTACGTCAAACGCGTCTGGGAGATGGACGGTCGCAACGTCACCGCGGCCTACGCCACCACCGATCAGTTCGGTCGCTACCGCGTCGTCATCAAGTTCAACAAGGACGGCGAGCGCGAGTTCGCCGACACCACCCGCCGCGTGGCCCAGCTCGGTCGCGAGAGCGGCGTCGACGCCCTCCTCGCCATCGTCCTCGACGGCCGTCTTTATTCCGCCCCGCGCGTGAAGGACGAGATCAACGGCGGCACCGCCGAGATCAGCGGCGACTTCTCCGCCCTCGAGGCGCAGGAGCTGGCCAACGTCCTCAACAACCCGCTCGACCTGCCCCTCCGCGTGCAGGAGCAATACGAGGTCGGACCTTCGCTCGCCCAAGACGCTATCGATAGCGGCGTCCGCGCCGCGATCATCGGCACCATCCTCGTGTGCGGTTTCATGGTGACCTACTACACCGTCGGCGGCGGCGTCGCCCTTGTCGCGCTCGCGGTCAACGTCCTCATCGTGTTCGCCATCATGGCGATCATGGGCGCCACCCTCACGCTGCCCGGCCTCGCCGGCATCGTGCTCACCCTCGGCATGGCGGTGGACGCGAACATCCTCATCTTCGAGCGCATGCGCGACGAACTCGGCGCGGGCAAATCCCTCGTCGCCGCGCACAACGCCGGCTACGACCGCGCCTTCACCACGATCGTCGACGCCCACATCACCCAGCTCGCCATCTGCGCGGTGATGATCGGCCTCGGCACCGGCCCGATCAAGGGCTTCGGCGTCACCCTCGCCATCGGCGTGTTTTCCACGCTGTTCTCCGTGCTCATCGTCGGCCACCTGCTGCTCGATTGGCTGATCAGCGGCGGCATCCTCAAGAAGCTGCCCATGATGAAGCCGATCCGCATCGGCAACGTCGACTTCGTCAAGCTCGGCAAGCCCTCCTTCATCGCCTCCTGGCTGCTCGTCGCGGTTGCCGTCGGCTACGTGGTCTACAAGGGAGACCGCATCTACGGCCGCGATTTCCTCGGCGGCGACATCGCCACCCTTGGTTTCGAAAAGCGGATCGACACCTCCGAGATCGCAAAGATCGCCGAACAACAAGGGCTCAAGGAAATCACCCCCACCTACGTCGCCGCGATCGGCGGCGGCGGGGAGACGCTCCGCATCGAGACCGAGTTCAATGAATCCGCCCCCCTCATCGCCGCCCTTCAGAAGACGCACCCCGAGGCCGGCTTCAAGCAGATCGGCGACAATCGCATCGGTCCCTCCATCGGCGCGGAGGTGAAGACGAACGCCCTCGTCTCCCTCGCGATCTCGATGGTGATCATTCTCCTCTACGTGGCCTTCCGCTTCGAGCTCGGCTTCGGCATCGGCGCCGTCGTGGCCTCGATCCACGACGTATTGATGACCATCGGCATTTTCGTGCTCTTCGGCTACCAGTTCTCCGCGCCCATGGTCGCGGCGATCCTCGCCATCGCCGGCTACTCGATCAACGACACGGTCGTGGTCTTCGACCGCATCCGCGAGGCTATGAAGGAGAACCCGAACGGCCACCTGCGCGACATCATCAACGAATCGCTGCGCCGCGTCTTCTCCCGCTCCATCCTGACGAGCCTGACCACGCTGCTCGCCGCCATCGCGCTCTTCGTCGCGGGCACGGGCGTCATGCGCGACCTGGCCTTCACCTTCATCATCGGTATCGTCACCGGCGCCTTCTCCTCCGTGTTCATCGCCGCCCCGGTCTTCTACTGGTGGCACAAGGGTGATCGCAACCGTGTCGACCACGAGGAAAAGCGCCCGGTCTACGACTGGGAAATCCAGACCAAGGCCTCCCGCTAACCGCCGCGACGCGCCGGCCCCGCGCCAAGCGCGCCGGGCCGCCTCCGTCTTTCGCAGGAAGAACCGATTCCCGGTTCGCCCTGTCCGGACGGCTCGCGGCCGCGGCGGCGTTTGCGCGTAGGGCGTCTCCGCGCGTCCCCGCAGCCCATGCGCTGGATCTACCACGCCCCGCCGCCGGAGCAGGTGGCGGCACTCTCATCCACTCTCGGCACGGGTCCCGTGCTGGCCGAGCTGCTTTTGCGCGCCGGCCACGCCGACGCGGGCGCGGCGGACGCTTTTCTGCGTCCGGCTCTCTCCCGCCTCGCCGATCCGTTTCTGCTGAGAAACCTCGACCGCGCCACCGCGCGTCTGCGTCGCGCCATCGCCGGCGGCGAGCAAATCGTCGTGCTCGGCGACTACGATGTGGACGGTGTGAGCAGCACCGCGCTTCTCGTCAGTATCTTGCGCCGGTTCGGCGCCAAGCCCCGCTTCGTCGTGCCCCGCCGCATGGAGGACGGCTACGGCCTTTCGCGCAGCGCCATCGACCGCGCGCTCGAGCCCGGTCGGCCGCATCTTTTCGTGGCGCTCGATTGCGGGACCAATTCCCACGACGAGGTCGCCTATCTGGCATCCCTGGGCATCGACGTGATCGTGGTCGACCACCATCGCTCGAAGGAAAAGCCCCTTGAGCACGGCATCCTCATCAACCCGCACGCGCACGACCTGCCGGGCGACGACGCGTGGAGGCACATGTGCACCGTGGGTCTCGTGTTCAAGCTCGTGCACGGCCTGGTGAAAGAGCTTCGCGCCGAGGGGAATCCGGAGGCGCAGGCGGTCAAGCTGCGCGACTACCTCGATCTCGTCGCCTTGGGCACGGTGGCGGATCTCGTGCCCCTTCAGCATGAGAATCGCATCCTCGCGAGCTACGGCCTGCGCACGCTCAAGGAGGCCGCGCGGCCCGGTCTGCGCGCGTTGATGGACGTGGCCGGGGTCCGGCCCGGCCAGGACCTGATGCCGGTGGACATCTCCTTCCGCCTCGGGCCTCGCATCAACGCCTCCGGGCGTCTTGCGGACGCGGCCTTGTCGGTGGAGCTCATCCTCAGCGACGACGCCCGCTTTTGCCGCGAGACGGCCAAGCAACTCGACGACTTCAACCGCGAGCGCCAGGACATCGAGCGCGGGATCACCGACGAGGCCGAGAAGCTGGTCGAGCGGGAGTTCGCCGACCAGCCCGGCATCGTTCTCTACGCCGACGGTTGGCATCCCGGGGTGGTGGGCATCGTCGCCGGACGCGTTACGCGCAAATATCACCGTCCCTGCATCGTCCTGGGCAACGAGGGCGCGCAGGCGAAGGGCTCTGGGCGCAGCGTCGACGGCATCAACCTCGTCGAGGTGCTCGGCGCCTGCTCCGATTTGCTCACGAGCTGGGGCGGCCATCCGATGGCGGTGGGCGTGGCCTTGCCGAAGGAAAACCTGGAGAAATTCCGCGTTCGTTTCGCGGAAGGCGTGCGGACGTGGACCGGTGGCAAATCTCCCGAACCGGAGCTCGCCATCGCCGCCTGGCTCAACCCCGGCGATATCCACGAGCGTCTCATGGACGAGCTCGCCCAGATGCACCCCTTCGGCCAGGCCAATCCCGAGCCGGTCTTCGGACTGCGCGGCATCGTGCTCCGCCAGCGTCCCGAGGTCTTCAAGGGCACGCACTTCCGCTTCGTCGTCGAGGTCGGGGACAACCGCCGGCGCCTGTATGGCGTGGCTTGGAAGATGGCCGATCGGCTGCCTCCCGTGGGCCGCCCGGTCGATCTGGCGGTCGAGCTGGCCTGGAACTTCTTCAACGATCGCAAATCGATCCAGCTCGAGCTCGCCGATTGGCGTTTGTCCGAAACCTCCGAATAAACCGGCCCGGCCTGGCGGCGGGGTGGGGGCGTCCCGCGGGTCCTCACCTCCTCGCTTGAGCCGCCGGGCCGACTCGTTACGCATTCTCTTTCATGATGCGTTCCTTCCGCCTTCTCGCCGTGGCGCCCCTGCTCGCGCTTCCGTCCGCTTTGACCGCCCAGCCGACGCCTTCGCCCGCCGTGGAGCTCGCGAATCTGCGCGAGGACGTGCGGATGCTGGTTCAGCGGGTGGGGGAGCTTTCCATCCGCGTGGAGCAGTTGGAAAAGGAGAACGCCGACCTTGCGCGCAGCAGCGCCGGCGCGCAGCAAAACGTCGCCACGCTCAGCCAGCTCAACACCGCCATCGCCGACCTCACGCGCGACATCAAGACGGCCGACGCCCAGACCAAGTCGGAGGTGCTCGCCGTCGTCGCCACCCAGATGGAAAACCTCGCGAAGCAGACCAACGTCGCCCTCGACGCGATGTCGCGCAACCGCGCCGCCGCCGCGCCCGCCTCGTTTTCCGACAACTTCCCCAAGGAAGGCGTCTCCTACACGGTTCAGTCCGGCGACACGCTTTCGAAGATCGCCCAAAAGACCGGTGCCAAGGTCGCCGACATCATCAACGCGAACAAGATCACCGACCCCGCCAAGGTGCAGGTCGGCCAGGTCCTGTTCGTCCCCGGCGGCAAATAAGCGCCCGGCCCCGTTCTCTGTTCTTCGCTCCCCGTTCCCTGCTTTAAATGGCCAACTCCAAATCCCGCCTCGGTCGCGGTCTCGGCGGACTCATCGCCGCCGCGGCCCCCAAGTCAGCCACCCCTTCGCCGGCCGCGCCCGCCGCGGCCCCCGCGTCTTCGGCCGCGCCCGCCGCGCCGACGCCCGCTCCCAACGGCTTCATCGAGGTGTCGGTCGCCGCGGTCGTTCCCAGCCCCTACCAGGCGCGCAAGGAGATCGCCCCTGAGCACCTGCAGGAACTCGCCGACAGCATCCGCGCGGAGGGGCTGTTGCAGCCCATCGTCGTGCGGCGCCTCGTCGACGGAAAATACGAGCTGATCGCGGGCGAGCGCCGCTGGCGCGCCTTCCAACTGCTCAAGATCAAGACCATCCCGGCGCGCCTGGTCGTGGCCGGAGACGCCTCGTCCGCGACGCTCGGCCTGATCGAGAATCTCCAGCGCGAGGGCCTCAACCCGCTGGAAGAGGCCTACGGCTACGCGAGCCTCATCCGCGACTTCGATCTCACCCAGGAGGCCGCCGCCGAGCGCGTCGGCAAACCCCGCGCCTCGGTCGCGAACACCCTGCGTCTGCTCTCGCTCGACGGCGAGCTCCAGGGCTACGTCTCCAAGAGCCTCCTCTCGGTCGGCCACGCCAAGGTCCTTCTCGGCGTCGAGGACGCGGCCCAGCGCGCGTTGCTCGCCCGTCGCGTGATCGAGGACGGGCTCAGCGTGCGCGCCACGGAGGCCTTGGTGCAGGCGAAGAAACTGTCCGCCGTGGCGCCCTCCCCGGGCGCGGACGCCGCCAAATCGGGCTCCAGGAAAATCCCCCCCGCCGACGCCGCGGCGATCTCCAGCATCGAGAAGCGGCTGACCTCCCACCTCGGGGCCCGCGTCGCGGTCAAGCATCAGGGCAAGAAGGGCCAGATCGTCATCCCCTACGCGGGCAACGACGACCTGCAGCGCATCCTCGAAAAACTCGGCGTCGAGCTTTGAGCCCCTTTTGATCCGCGTTAGACTGGGCGTGTAACCGACCGCCTCGACCCTTCCGCTCCAACCCTTACCGGCCGCGCCCCCTCCGACCGCGTCCCCGCATTGGCCACCTCGCCCACCGACCACGCCACCCGCGTCCTGAACCAGGCCGGCGACGTCCTTTCCGACGCCGTCGACTATCTGCGTCTGGATCCGATTCCGCCGGTGGTGCGCGAGATGGGGCGCTACTCGCGGCGGAAGTTGCGCGCCGATCTCCTCGCGGGGGCCACGGTGGCGTTGGTCTCCATTCCGCAGGCCATCGGTTTCGCGCTCATCGCCGGACTGCCTCCGGAGATGGTCATCATGTCCGTCGTCGTGGGCGGTTTTCTCGCCGCGGTTTTCAGCACGTCCCATCACCTCGTCTTCGGGCCGACCAACTCGATCAGCCTGCTGACCGCCAGCGCGGTGGCCACCTTGCCCGCCGCGGGCCTGAAGGCTCCCGAGCTGGCCTTGGTGATGGCCTTTCTGATCGGCCTTTTTCAGCTCGGCGCCGGCTTCGCGAAGCTCGGCAAGCTCACCCAGTTCGTTTCCCGCTCCGTCGTGATTGGCTACGGCACCGCGATCGGAATCCTGCTCGCCGCGAGCCAGCTGCCGCATCTGGTGGGCGCCGAGGTCACGCGCGGCAACCTGCTCCGCTCGCTCGAGGGAACCCTGCATCACATCCTTGCGCTGGAGATCAACGGCTACGCGTTGGCGATCGGCGTGGTCACCCTGTTGCTTTTCCATGTGCTCGAGCGGCTCGCGCGCTGGGTGCCCGCGGAGCTGGTCGGACTGGTCCTGATCTCCCTTTTCACCCGCTGGGTGGGGCTCGACGTCCTCGGGGTGAAGACGATCGCGGGCGAGGGCGAACTGGCGGGCGCCCTGCCGTCCTTCATCGGCATGCCGGTGGGCGACGCCAGCGTGGCGGCGGTGCCGGCGCTGCTGGGCACGGCGCTGGCCATCGCGATCCTCGGCATGCTGGAGGCGATTTCCATCGGCAAGACGCTCGCCGCCCGCTCCGGCCAAAGTTTCAACGCCAACCAGGAGCTCATGGCGATGGGCATGGCGAACCTGGGTTGCAGCGTCTTCGGCGCGATGCCCGGGTCGGCGTCTTTCGCCCGTTCCGCCGCGAATCATCAGAGCGGCGCGCGCACCCAGGTGGCCGCGATCTCCAGCAGCCTGATGGTGCTGGGCGCCCTGTTTTTCGTCGCTCCGCTGATCAACTATCTGCCGATTCCCGCCCTCGCTGCGCACCTCATCCGCATCGGCCTGAAGATGATCAACCGCGAGCAGCTGCGCATCGCGTGGAACGCCACCCGGTCGGACGCCATCGTGCTCGGGGTGACGATGGCCTCGGCCTTCCTTTTCAAGCTCGACGCGGCGATCTACATCGGGCTCGGCCTGTCCCTCGCGCTGTTTCTCAAGAAGGCCAGCGCGCCTTCCCTGGTGGAATACGGCTTCAACGACCAGGGGCAGCTGGCGCAGCTCGAGCCCTCGGCGTCGCGGGGCGAGTCGACGATCTCGATCGTGCACGTCGAGGGAGAGCTGTTTTTCGGGGCCGCAGACCTGTTTCAGGAGGAAGTGCGGCTGCGGGCCGAGGCGGAGAACATCCGTGTCGTCATCCTGCGCATGAAAAACGCGCGCCATCTCGACGCCACGTCGGTGATGTCCCTGTTGCAGCTTCACGAGGCCCTGAAGAACAAGGGACGGCATCTGCTCGTCAGCGGAATCAATCCGGACGTGGAGCGCGTGCTTCGTCGCAGCGGGGCCTGGGCGGTGATCGGGGCGGACAACATTTTCCCGGCCGAGGCGAATCTCACGATGAGCACCAAGCGCGCCTTGCAGCGAGCCAAGCGTCTGCTCGCGGCCGACGGCGCGACCGCGAAGGCGGACGTGCGCATTTTCTACGATCGCAAACGTCTCGAAGCCCAGGGCTCCGGCGCCTCCACGCCGGCGGACGAGCAGGTTTCCGATTACGAGATTTGAAACCGCGACGCGGGTGCGCCCGCGTCGTCGGGCTCCCGGGCGTGAGGTCGCTCCGGGGCCGGGCGTCGCGGATGCGTCCCGGCCGGCGCCCCGACGCTTCCGCGGCGGGGCGAGGGCATGAAAAAGCCGCCGGGCCCGGGGGCCGCGGCGGCGGATGGTTTGAAACCGCGGGCGCGCTCGCCTCAGCGGGCGGCGGCCTCGGCCTCGAGCTGGGCGTTGAGCGCCTTGATGCGGGCCTGGATCTCGCCGTTGGAGAGGTCGAGGGTCTGGTTGTAGTGGGGGCGGCGCTTGTAGTCGGTCGAGTAGATGATGCGGTCGACCAGCTCGGCGCGCAGGAGCGAGATCTCCTTTTGGAGGGCGGCCTCGCGCGCCTTTTGGGCCTCGATGGCGGCGAGGCGGGCGGCCTCGCGATCCGCGGCCTCCTTGGCGGCGGCCTGCTCGGCGCGCAGCTTTTCGAGCGCGGCGAGACGGGCCTTCTCGGCCGCGGCGGCCTCGCGGGCGCGTTCCTCGGCGAGGCGCCTGGCCTCGGCGTCGGCGGCGGCGCGCTGGGCGGCGAGCGCGGCTTCGCGTTCGACGGCGGCCTTGCGGGCGGCCTCCTCGGCGGCGATGCGTTCGGCGGCGGCCTTGCGTTCTTCCTCGAGGCGGAGCTTCTCGGCGGCCTCGCGCTCGGCGGCGGCCTTGCGGGCCTGCTCGTCGGCGAGGCGAGCCGCCTCGGCGGCCTGATCGGCGGCCTTCTTTTCGGCGGCGAGGCGCTCGGCGTCGGCGTTTTGGGCGGCGACATTGCGCGCGGCGTCCGTCTCCGACTGGCGCTTCGTGTTGCCGCGCCAGATCCAGGCGACGCCCAGCAACAGGAGAATAAGGATGAGGATGATCGTGATGCCGCGTTTCATGGTGCGAATTGAAAGATTTGGTGAGACCCGTCCCGAGACGGAGGTTCCGTCACCGGAATGTCAAACCCGGGGCTCCCCCGGGCCGGACGGGGGGCGCGAGGTCAAAGCGGGTTCGTCGTCGAAACGAACTCCCAAGGCAGACCGAAGCGGCGGGAGACCAGCTCGGCGAGGGCGCGGACGCCGTGGACCTCGGTGGCGTAATGTCCGCAACAATACAGGTTGAGGCCGTGCTCCTCCGCGAAGTTATACCACTCCTCCCGGAGCTCGCCGGTGACGAGGGTGTCCACCCCGAGGGCGGGCAGCTCGGGCACGGCGCTGTTGCCGCTCCCGCTGCAGAAGGCGATCCGGCCGGGACGTTCCGCGCCGTGCTCGATGGGGACGACGCGGGCGTAATGGCGTTTCAGGTTGGCGTGCAACTCGTCGCGCGTGCCGGGGTAGGGGGCGGTCCAGGCCACGGGCTCGCTGCCGGGCGGGGTGAGGAAGGTCCGGTCCGGCTCGAGACCGAGCTGGCGCGCGATCAGGGCGTTGTTGCCGAGCTCGGGATGCCCGTCGAGCGGCAGATGGCAGGAATAGACCGCCAGGTTGGCCCGGATGGCGGTGGAAAAGCGCGCGTAGTGGGCGCCGACGAGCGGCTGTGGCGCGCTCCAGTAGAGGCCGTGGTGAACGATCAGGAAATCGACGCCCGCGGCGGCGGCGCGCTCGAAGGGCACGCGGCCGGCGTCGACCGCCGCGCCGATCTTGGCGACGCGGCCGTCGTTCTCGATTTGGAGACCGTTGAGGGCGTTGGGGTGGTCTTTCCAGGCGCCGCGGCGGGTGGCTTGGTCGCAGAAGGCGACGATTTCTGACAGGGTCGGCATGGATGGCACCTTGAGGCGCGTCGCGGTCGATGAAAAGGCGGGAGACGCGTGATGAACCCGGGCCGGCTCCGACACCCACGGCTCGAGGACGATGGAGGGCGCGACGCGCACAGACCCGATGATCAAATCTAGGCGTGGTCCGTCGTTTTCGCCAATGCGAACGCATGCGTGGTTTTCCCCGTCCGGTTTCCATGCGCGGCCGTTTGAAGCGCGGCGGAGGGGGTGGATGCTTATGCAATCAATTAACCAAAATGAACGCCTCTCTTCCGCTTATCTCCCCTCGCGCGGTCGTCCGTGGCCGTGGCTTTACGCTGATCGAGTTGCTCACCGTGATCGCGATCATCGGCATTCTCGCCGCCATTCTCATTCCCGTGGCGGGCAAGGTTCGTCGCACGGCCAAAAACGCCGAGTGCGCGTCGAACCTGCGCCAGTGGGCGCATGCGGTCATGCTCTACGCGAACGACAACAAGGGTAACTACATCCTTCGTGGCACGGCCGAGGATGGCACGACCGGCCAGACCTGGGTGGCGGTTTCCAATGTCATTCCGCGCATGCTGTATGGGCGATACCTCCCGGCCTCGACGACGATCGGAACCTTGCGCAATTGCCCGGCGCGCACCGACGGCAATTCGGGTCCGAGCTACTTCATGAACAGGCCTTACGTGAGCGGCACCACGCCCGCGCCTCTGGATGCGGTTCCCTTCGCGCGGGTGCGCACCCCGAGCCACTTCATGCTTATGGTCGACATCGACCTGAGCGCCACGCCGCCGAACGGATATGCGTTGATCGGCCCGGGCGGCCTGGCGACCTACGTCACTCCCGTGCTGACCGATGCGACGAAGAACAGGCACTCCGGGTGGGTGCACATGTCCTACGGGGACGGCCACGTGGCGAAGGTCACGCAGAACGACATCCTCGCCTACGGCGATCGCTGGACGCGGATCGACAACTGAGCCGTCCGCGCCGGGGCGGAATCATTTGATGAAGTCCAGTTCCTCGGCGCGGTGGCGTTCCGCCCCTTTGATCACGCCGTCGGGCCTTAACTCGGCGGGGGCGCCTTCCAGCGCCGCGGAAAGGTCCGCGGCGCCCAGCTCGTAGGCGAGGACGCCCGGGCTGATCCAAGCGTCGGGTCCTCGTTGGCGAAGATAGGCGCAGAGTCGGCCGAAACGCAGATAATCGAAGTCGCTCAGGCGCTGGGTCCAGACGGCCACGCCGTCTTGCGCGAGAAGGGCGTCGAGCGCCGGCTGGTTGCGCAGAACCGATGTGAGCCCGGCCATGTCGCGCAGTTTTTCCTGATAGAGTTTTTCGTAGCTCGGGCGCCAGGGCCCCATGATCGGCCCGTTGTAGACGCAGCTCAGCATCGTCGCGCTGATGATGTAGGTGCCCGGCCGCAGGTCATAGTAGCCGATGGGCCGGGTGTCGTAGTATTCGGGCAGATGGACCGTCTTGTCGAAGCCGAGGCCATAGTAGGCGTGGTCGGCGTTGCCGAAAAGGGACAGGTAAACGGGAGGGGCGGCGACTCCGGAGGGCTGACGGGCGACGCGTTCGTCCAGCCAGCGGCGGATGTCGGGAAGGGCTTCTCCCCAGTCGCTGGAGCTGTCGACGAGGCTGCGATGCCCCATGCGGGGGCCGCCGGCGAGCGCGTTGAAGTAGCCGAGATGGTGCGGATGGGCGAGGGCGAGCTCCGCCGCCGAGCCGCCCAGGAGCGCGACGAGCAAGGCGACCCGAAGCCGTCTGGCGGGCAGGGGAAGGCGGACGGCCAGGCCCGCGAAGACGAGCGCGGCGGGATAGAGCGGGAGGAGGTGCCGCGCGCCGATGTTTAGATTCCCGGCGACCGCGAAGCCGCCGTAGACGAGGGCGACGACCGCGAACGGGAACAGTCCCCGCCAGGCGACGCCCTCCGCGTGGGCGGGCGTGCGGCGCAGGCGCCAGGCGGCGCAGGCCGCGGCCAGAAGCGCGAGATGGAAGGGCAGCGGATTTTTCGCCAGCCACGCGAAAGGGAAGAAATACCACCAGCCGTGGACGGAATACTCGCCGAGAAGATAGGCGCGGCGAATGTCGCCGGTGTGGGTGAAATTGTGGAGGTCCGAAAGATAGCTTTCGGGCAGGAGCCGCCAGGCGCGGGCTTGCGCGATCAGACGCGGGGCGAGGCCGGCATCGGCGGGCTGGAGCAGCCATGGGGTGGCGTCCTTGGCGGGCGCCGCGGCCGGACCGCCGTAGACCGCCCAGATGACCGCCCAGGCGATCAGCCCCGCGCAGAGCAGGGAGCCGGTGGTCGCGAGGAGGGCGGGGGAATGCGCCTCGCGAGCGAAGCCGCGGCGACCGAGGGCCCGTCCGGCGAGCAAAAGGGCGACCACCGGAATGATCAAAACGCCGCTGATCTTGGTCGCCAGCAAGGCGCCGATCGCGAGCCCGGCGAGCGCCGTTCGGACGACCGAGGGGCGTTCGAGCAATCGCCAGCAGGCGAGGGCGGCCAACGTGAAGAGCAGCGTGGTCTGGAGTTCGGTCGTGGCGAGGGAGCCGTGCGCGATGACCAGCGGGGAGCACACGTAGAGCGTCAGCGAAAGCAGGCCGGCGAGGTCGCCATGCAGTTTGCGCGACCATGCGAAGATCAGCCAACCGAGGACGACCGCAAGAAGCACGACCATGGCGCGGGAGGCGAAGATGAGTCGCTGGGGATCTTGTCCGCCTTGGAACAGCAGCAGTCTCCCGAAGTGGATGTTTCTCTCCCGCGCCTGCGCCTTTTCCTCCGCGCTCGGAAAACGCGGGGCGGGGTCGAAGGCGAGCCAGGGAAGCGCCTCCCAGACCTGGGAAAGACGGAGATTGAAGGTGGAGTAGGCGTGGACGCCTTGAGTGAGGGAGGCGTAGCCGACGCCGACCTGCTCGGGCTCGTCGAAGGTGGGCGAGGACCGGTGCGCGACGTGCAGGCACAGCCCGGCGAAGATCGCGAGGAGCAGGACGGCCAGTGCCGTGACTCCTCGCGAGGAGCGGAGGATGCGGTCGAGGGGGCGGGGCGACGTCATGCGAACGACGAGTGTCAACGGCGAGGCGCGGCGCTGTCGATGCCGGGCTGGCGGGCGTGGTGGCGTGGCGATTTTAAGCCGGAAAAAAGCCCCGGCGTCCAAAGGCGCCGGGGCTTGAGGAGGCTGGTTTGCGCCGACGTGGGATCAGCGTTTGAACTGGCCGGCGATCAGCCCGGTGAGGGCGACGTGCAGATCCTCGTTGTCGAGCTTTTCGAGGACTTCCTCGAAGAAGGCGGCGACGAGCAGGCGGCGCGTCTCGACCGGATTGATGCCGCGGGCCTGGAGGTAGAACTCTTGCTCGGCGTCGATGCGGGCGGAGGTGCTGCCGTGGGAGCACTTCACGTCGTTGGCCTGGATCTCGAGGCCGGGGAGGCTGTGGGCCTCGGCGGTGTCGGAGAGCATCAGGTTGCGGTTCTTCTGGTAGGCGTCGGTCTTCTGCGCGTCCGGCTCGACGATGATGAGGCCGGAGAAGATGGTCTTCGCGGTGTCGAGGAGCGCGTTCTTGTAGAGAAGGTTCGACGTGGTGTGCGGCGCGACGTGGGTCTGGAGCGTGCGTTGGTCGAACTCCTGCGCGCCGGTGGCGACGGTGAGCGCGAGCATCTCCGAGTGCGCGCCCGGGCCGAGGAGTCGGCTGTGCGACTCGTGGCGGGCCTGGCGGCCGCCGAGGTGGAGGTTGAGCGAGAGGACGCGGGCGTCGCGCTCGGCGGCGATGCTGTTGACCTGGAAGGCGAGCGTCTCGGCGCTCCAGTGCTGGGCGCCGACGTAGGTGAGCTGCGCGCCCTCGGCGGCGTGGAGGTCGTTCACACCCGCGGCGAGCTGGCGCTCGGTGGCGGCGCCGCCGGAGATGAAGAATTCGACCAGCGTGGCCTTGGCGCGGGGGCCGAGGACGACGATCGTGTGCGGGAAGGCGGCGACGTTGTTGCCGGTCAACGTGTGCTGCACGACGAAGGGCAGAACGACCTCGACGTCGGCGGGCACGTAGAGAAGGGCGCCGGAAGAGCTGAACGCGGTGTTGAGCGCGACGAACTTCTCCGAGCCGAGCTTGGCCGGGTGTTTTTGGAAATACTTCTGAACGAGATCGCCGTGGGTTTTTAGCGCCTCGTCGAGCGGGGCGAAGATCACGCCCTTGGCGGCGAGTTCTGCGGGCACGGTGCTGCGGCCGACGACCTGGCGGTTGGAGAAAACGATCTCGGCCGTCTGCGGGAAACGCGTGTGGTTCGGGATCGTGTTGGCCGGATCCTCGGGGATGGCGAAGCCGGAGAGGTCGAGGCTCTTGAGGTTGGAAAAACGCCAGGTCTCGTCGGTGCGCGTCGGCATCGGGAGGGCGTTGAATTGGTTGAACGCGGCCTTCTTCGCCTCAAGCCACCAGGCGGGCAGGTAGGCGCGCTGGGAGAGGTGTTGGGCGAAGCGGGCGGAGTCGAGGCCGGGAGCGGCGTCGGCGGAAAGGGCGGGAGCGGACATTGCTGGTGGAGCGAGTGGTGGATGCGGGTGGACCGGAGCCGGCGGCGATCAGCCGACGGAGCCTTCCATCTCGAGGTCGATGAGGCGCTTGAGCTCGACCGAGTATTCCATGGGGAACTGGCGGACGAGGTCGTTGACGAAGCCGTTCACTGCGAGGCTCATCGCCTGCGCCTCGGTGAGGCCGCGCTGCTGCATGTAGAAGATCATGTCTTCCGAGACCTTCGAGACGGAGGCCTCGTGCTGCACGGCGTGGCTGTCGCCGCGGACGACGATGGCCGGGTAGGTGTCGGTGCGGCTGTTGGTGTTGATGAGGAGCGCGTCGCACTCGGTGTTGTTTTTGCAACCCTTGAGGTGCTTCGGGATGTGGACGACGCCGCGGTAGGTGGCGCGGCCCTGGCCGACGCTGATCGACTTCGACACGATGAGCGAGGTGGTGTCGTCGGCGGCGTGGATCATCTTCGCGCCGGTGTCCTGGTGCTGGCCGTCGTTGGCGAGGGCGATGGAGACGACTTCGCCGCGGGCGCGCTTACCTTTGAGGACGACGCCGGGATACTTCATCGTGAGACGGCTGCCGATGTTGCAGTCGATCCACTTCACCTCGGCGTCCTCCATCGCGATGGCGCGCTTGGTGACGAGATTGAAGACGTTGGGCGCCCAGTTCTGGACGGTGATGTATTGGATCTTGGCGCCCTTGAGGGCGACGAGCTCGACGACCGCGGAGTGGAGCGTGGAGGTGGAGAACTTGGGGGCGGTGCAGCCCTCCATGTAGGTGACCTCGGCGCCTTCGTCGGCGATGATGAGGGTGCGCTCGAATTGGCCGAAGTTTTCCGCGTTGATGCGGAAGTATGCCTGGAGCGGCATGGCGACCTTCACGCCCGGGGGGACGTAGATGAAGGAGCCGCCGGAGAACACGGCCGAGTTGAGCGCGGAGAACTTGTTGTCGCCGGTGGGGATGACCTTGCCGAACCACTTCTTGAAAATCTCCGGGTGCTCGCGGAGGGCCTCGGTGGAGTTGAGGAAGATGACGCCCTGCTTGGCGACGATGTCCTTGACGTTTGAATACGCGGCCTCGCTGTCGAACTGGGCCTCGACGCCGGCGAGGAACTTGCGCTCCTGCTCGGGGATGCCGAGGCGCTCGAAGGTCTTCTTGATGTCGTCGGGGACCTCGTCCCAGGTGCGCTTGGGCTTCTGGCCTTGCGCGAGGTAGTAGCGGATCTTGTCGAAATTGATGTTCTCGAGATCCTTCGTCGCCCAGTGCGTGGGCATGGGCTTGTCGAGGAAGGTCTGGTAGGCCTTGAGGCGGAAATCGAGGATCCAGTCGGCCTCCTTCTTCACGCCGCTTATGTAGCGGATGACGTTCTCGTTCAGCCCGGAGCCGGCATCGAACTCGTATTTGACGTCGTAGGTGAAGTCACCGAGCGACTGGTCGATGCCGACGGCGGGATTCTCGACGGCCGCGGCCTCATCGGCGGCGTCGGGCGGGGGGAGGGTGTCGGTGGGAGGCTTCATCGGGATTTCAGATTTGAAATTTGAGATTTGAGAACGCGCGACGGCGGCGCGTCAGGCGGTGGTCGCGGCGAGCTCCTGCTTCACCCAGTCGTAGCCCTTGGCCTCGAGTTCGAGGGCGAGGGACTTGTCGCCGGACTTCACGATGCGGCCGTCATACATGACGTGCACGAAGTCGGGGACGATGTAGTTGAGGAGGCGCTGGTAGTGGGTGATGAGGAGCACGCCGAGCTCGCCGCCCTTGAGCGTGTTGACGCCTTCGGCGACGATGCGGAGGGCGTCGATGTCGAGGCCGGAATCGGTCTCGTCCATGAGCGAGAACTTGGGCTCGAGCATCGCCATCTGGAGGATTTCGCAGCGCTTCTTTTCGCCGCCGGAGAAACCCTCGTTGACCGAACGGGAGGTGAACTTCCGGTCGATCTTGAGCATGTCCATCTTGGCGTAGAGGCGCTTGTAGTAGGCGGTGGCGTCGAGTTCCTCGCCCTCGGCGAGGCGGGCCTGGACGGCGGCGCGGAGGAAGTTGGCGATGGAGACGCCGGGGATCTCGCTCGGGTATTGGAAGGCGAGGAAGAGGCCGGCGCGGGCGCGTTCGTCGGGCTCCATCTCGAGGATGGATTTGCCGTCGAGGAGGACGTCGCCGGAGGTGATGACGTAATCGGGGTGGCCGGCGATGGCCTTGGACAAGGTGGACTTGCCGGTGCCGTTCGGGCCCATGATGGCGTGGACCTCGCCGGTCTTGATGGTCAGATCGAGACCTTTGACGATGGGCTTCTCGGGGGACGAAGCGAGGGCGACGTGGAGGGCGCGGATTTCGAGCGTGGAGGGCATGGTTGAAAAAAGAGGAAAGGGGGATGGGTCGGATGACGGGCGGCGCGGGAATCTGAGGGCGATGTTCAGCTTGCCGGGTTTTTGGCCATCTGGCCGTGGAAAGTGATTTCGACGGACTTGGCTGTGTAGCCGGAGGGAAGAAGCGCCCGGATCCGTTCGAGCAGATCATTCGGGAGATCGATATCGTGGGTGGCGCCGCTGGCCTCGTCGTGAAAGTGCGCGTGGGGGCGCAGGTTCGGGCAGTAACGGGTGGGGCCGCGCTCGAAGTTCACCTGACGCACCAAGTCGCACTGCACGAGGGTTTCGAGACAGTTGTAGACGGTCGCGAGCGAGATAGAGGGCATTTCGACTCGAACGCGTGAGTAGACCTCGTCCGCTGTCGGGTGATCACGTTTTTCCAGAAGGGCCCGATAGATCACCTCGCGTTGCGGAGTGTTTCGCAAGCCACTGTGGGCCAGGCGTTCGGCCAAGGTTGCGGGATGGTCTGGGTGAGAAGGGCGCATGCGCTGAAGAAAAGGTGCGGCGAGCGAAAAGTTCGGCAGAGAACTGGAATCATTCTAGCCCGCAAGCGCGAATTGGAATAATTCCAAATAAGTAGGCTCTCTAAATGGAAGGCTCCGGAGACGCTGATTTTGAATAACCAAGGCTCGTTTTTAAGTGATTCGGAAGGGTTGCGGAGGCGTGGCGGATGGCGGCGCGTGGTCGAATTTAGGGCTTCGTTTTTCTTTGCCCGCGATGTTACCCGAGCCTGACTTCGGTTTGGTCCGATGGGGCAGGTGACGAAACGCGGCGGGATCTTGTCATCCGTGTGTATTAGGGTCTTAGGCTGGCTCTCGTTTGCCGTTTTTCTGGGCACCGGCGGGTTTGCGTGAGCGTCGCGGCGGGTTGGTTAAAAAGGGAAGCCGGGTTTTTGCCTTATAGTGATTACCATTTTTGCATTTTTTAAGAGGCTTTTTTAAATTCACTACATAGTGTAATACAGTATTTTGTGACGGGGCTTTTCTGTGGAGTAGGCGCCGGGCGTCCACTACCCAAAGGAGCACGATTTAGCGGCCATGATTTCGTCCTCTTCCTCCTCGACTTTGTCTGTCCCGTCCGTCGCGACCGCGGAAGAGCGTATGATTCGCAACGCCGGATTAGGAGCCGCCTTGCTAATTGCGTTGATCGCTTTGGGGCGTGGTTGGTGGGAGCAGGACTTGCCGCGAGACGAGCCCGCCTCGGTTATCATGGGGCAGGTGACGGCCATGTTGGTGGCGCTGTTGGCGCTCACGGGCTGGCTTCGGATGGTCGGCAAGGGCAATGGTGGGCGAAGGGCGGGGCGCTATTTGACCGGATTCCTTTTGGGCGCCGCGGTGCTGATGGTCGTTGTCAAGGCGGTGGGCGGGGACGATGGCGTCGAAGGCGAGCGTTTGTTGGCACGCTGGCTCGCGCCGGCCCGCGGAGCTACGCCGGCGCTGATGACGCCCGGGTCTTCCGTGCTCTTGCTCGGCACCATCCTGGCTTTGTGGTGCGCGGGGGAGGCCGCGCCTTGGCGACGAAAGGCGGGGCTGGTGGCGTCGATGGCGGCCGGCGCGCTGGCCTTGGCCGTGGCGATCATGCAGGCGGCGGGCGCGGACGAGGTGTTTCCCGACTTCCCCTGGTTGTCGCGTTTTTGGTGCGCGGTGGCGATCCTGGCGCTCAACCTGGCTCTGACGGCGGAGTTTGGCATGTGGAGCGCGATGACGCGGCTCGCATTCGGGGGGGGGGCGGGCGATGGGCCGGCAGCTCGGGAGCGGAGGTGGGCTATCCTGGGATCTCTGGCGGGCATGCTCGTCCTGATCGGGATGGCCTTCGGTTACCTGGATTCGCTGCGCAAGGAGGCGAAGGACGAAACCACCCGGGCGCTCGCGTCGATCACGGAGGCCCAGGCCGATGCGCTGTCGGTGTGGGTGCGCGAGCGGACGGGGGACGCTCGCATACTGATGAACAGTCCCGGGCTGGCGGAGCGACTGCGCGTCTTGGCGTCCGATTCGGGGGACGGCGCGGTTCGCGGGGAGTTGACCCGGCATCTGGACGGATACCGGACTTTCTACGGCTACTCGGCCGTGGTTGTTTTCGACGCGGAATTTCGACCGCTGCTTCGTGTTATGGACGCGGAGACTCCTGCGCCGTCGCTCGACGCGGAGCGGCAGCGCGCGGCGATGGAGGCGGGCGACGTGTTGGCGGGGGATATCGCGAACGCGGGCGGCGGCTGGGTCATGATGGATTTTGTCGTGCCGTTGCGGGACGCCGCCGGCGGCTTTGCGGGGGTGGTGGCGCTTCGCGTGGACGCGCGACGCAACCTGTTTCCGCTTTTGCGCGCCTGGCCCGAGGCGACCCGAACGGGAGAGGTCGTGCTTTTGCGCCGCGAGGGGGAGTCGGTGCGTGTGCTGAACGACCTCCGGTTCGGATCCGCCGCGCTCGAGCTGAGCGTGCCGGTCTCGCGCAGGGATCTGATCGAGGGGCAGGCGGTGTCCGGGCGAAGGCGCGGACTTATCAAGGCGGTGGACCACCGCGGCGCTCCCGTCATCGGCCTGGCCCGGTCGGTGGAGGGCATGCCCTGGACCCTGCTCGTGAAACTGGACCGCACGGAGGCCTATGCCGAGGTTCGTCATCGCGTGCTGGAGATGCTCGGCGCCCTGGGCTTCGTCTCGATCCTTCTTGGTCTCGGCCTGCGTCTGTCCTTGCGCGGGCGCGAGCGACGGCACCTCGCGCGCCAGATCGAGGCGGAGCGGCAGCGACAGGCGCTGGCGCTCCGGCACGGCCTGCTGATGCAGCAGACGACCGACGGCATCCTTTTGTTCGACGCGGGCATGCGGGTGGTCGAGGCGAACGGCCGCGCGTCGGAGCTTTACGGATACGGCGAGGGGGAGCTGACGGGCGTTTCGGCGCAGGAGTTGCGCGCGCCCTCCGCGCGGGCGGGGGTGGAGAGGGAGTTCGCGGGCGTCCTGTCCGGAGGCGGACGGGTGTTCGAGACGCGGCACCGGCGCAGGGACGGGACCGAATTTCCGGTCGAGGTGAGCGCCCAGCCGGTGGAGGTGGACGGCCGCCGCATGGTGCTTTCCTTCGTGCGCAACATCGCGGCGCGAAAAGAGCAGGAGCGCGCGCTCGAGGAGCTGGGGCGCATGTATCGGCTCGTGAGCGCGCTCAACCAGTGCATGGCGCGGGCCAAGGACTCGCACGCGCTCTTCGCCGACATTTGCCGCGTGCTGGTCGAGGAGGGGCGTTTCAAGATCGCGTGGACGGGGCAATTCGACCCGGTCACGCGGAGGATCCAGCCCGTGGCGAAGGCCGGCGAGGACAACGGCTACGTGACGGAGGTTCTTGTCTCCGCCGACGAGGACGTGCCGGAGGGGCGCGGGCCCTGCGGAAGCGCCTTTCGCTCGAACCGCACCTATGTCTGCGACGATTTCCTGACCGATCCGATCACGCGCCCCTGGTGGGAGCGGGCGCGGTCCAGCGGGTTTCGCTCGAGCATCTCGCTGCCCCTGCGTTGCGAAGGAAAGGCGACGGGATTGCTCACGGTCTACGCGAGCGAGTCCGGTTTTTTCGACGCGCCAAAGCGCGTCCTGCTCGAGGAGGTGGCGGAGAATCTCTCGTTCATGCTCGGCGTCTTCGCCGGCGAGGAGCGGCGGCGCGAGGCGGAGGACGCGCTCGCGTCGCGCGAGCGGCTGTTCTCCAGCATCGTTAGCCAGGCGGTGGATGGCATCGTGGTGATCGACGCGGTCACCGCGCGTTTTCTCGAGTTCAACCAGGCCGCGCACGAAGGGTTGGGATACACTCGCGAAGAGTTCGCCGACCTCGGCCTCGACCGGATCGAGGTCTCCGAAACGCCGGACGTGATTCGCGAGCATTTTCTCGGAATCGCGGCCACCGGCGCGTCCGTTTTCGAGACTCGGCATCGCCACCGGAACGGTTCGGTGCGCCACGTGCGGGTGAGCGCCCGGTTCCTGCAGCTGCTCGGGCGCAATTGTATCGCCGCCCTGTGGTCCGACGTCACCGAGCGCAAGCGGATCGAGGCGGCCTTGCGGGAGAATGAGCAGAGATACCGCGATCTTTTCGAGCTGGAGACGGACGCGATCCTGCTGGTCGAGGCGGATTCGGCCCGGATCATCGCGGCCAATCCCGCGGCGGTGGGGCTTTACGGCTACTCCGACGAGGAGTTGCTGCGCATGACCTGCCTTGATCTGTCCGCCGAGCCGGAGCAGACCGGGGAGGCGCTCCGTTTTGATCCACAGCGTCTGGACGTGGTGGTCAGCGTGCCCGGACGGCGGCACCGGAAGCGGGACGGCTCGGTGTTTCCCGTCGAGGCGAAGCTGCGTTTCTTCGAGCGCGAAGGCCGTCGGCTGTGCCTGGTGGCGATCCGCGACGTCGGCCTCCAGCAGGCCGCCCGGGAGACGTTGGAGCGATTCAACGCCGAGCTCGAGGCGAAGGTCGCCCGGCGCACCGCCGAGCTGGCGGCGCGCAACCGCGAGGTGCAGGCGCTGCTCGACGCGATCCCGGACACGGTGCTGCGTCTGCGCGCCGACGGCACGGTGCTCAGCCGCCGTCCGGCGCATCGGTCGCCGGCCTTGGCCGCCATCACGCCCAGGACGGGCCCGCCGGACCACGAGGGCGCTCCGGGGCGCTTGCTCGCCGCGTGTCAGGAGCTCGGCCGCCGCGCGATCACGGAGGGCTCGACGGTGACGGGCGAGGCGGAGATAGCCACCTCTCTCGGCGCCGTCGCCCTGGAGCTGCGGGCCGCCCAGACCGGGCTGGACGAGATCGTCGTGTTTGTGCGCGACGTGACCGCGCGCAAGCGACTCGAGACCGAGGCCGCGGCTATGCTGGAGCGGGAGCGCCAGATCTCGGAGATGAAGACGCGCTTCATTTCCGTGACCTCGCACGAGTTCCGGACGCCGCTGACGGTGGCGATGGGATCGGTGGAGCTGCTTCAGAACCACATCGACCGTATTTCGAGTGAGAAACGCGACGAGATATTCGGCCGGATCCGCGCAGCGGTCCAGCGTCTCACCGAAATGCTCGACGACGTGCTCACGCTCAGCCGCTTCGACGCGGGACGCGTCAACGTGAAGCCGGCGGGCGTGGACCTCGGCGCGTTTCTCCAGGAGACGCTCGCCGAGATCCGGATGTGCGACCGCGACGCGCATCGTTTCGCCTTCGAGACTACGGGGGACGGCTCGGGCTTCTCCACCGACGAGGGATTGCTGCGGCAGGTAGTCTCCAATCTGCTGAGCAACGCGGTGCGCTACTCTCCGGCGGGGACTGTGGTCACGCTGCGATTGGACGTGGACGAGAAGCGGGCCCGGATCGTGGTGGAAGACGAGGGGATCGGGATACCGGAAGCGGATCGCGCGCGGCTTTTCCAACCTTTCGAACGGGGATCCAACGTCGGCACGATCAAGGGCACCGGTCTCGGTCTCAGCATCGTCAAACGGACGCTCGAGATGCTCGGCGGAGGGATATCCGTCGAGCCCGGCGCAGGGCGCGGAAGCCGTTTCATCGTCGTGTTGCCTCGTTCCGCGGTCTCGTCATGATCGACCGTAAACCGGTTTGTTTTGCGCCGCCCGCGGCCGTCGCGCGGATCGGGAGGCGGAAAACGGCCGCATCCAATTCATGAAAATCGTTTTGATCGAAGACGAGGAGGCCTTGCGTCAGAACATCCAGGAGTTGCTCGAGCTTCACGGCCACGAGGTCGGCGCGGCGGCGGACGGCGAGACCGGTGTTGCGCTCGCGGAAGCGGGCGCGGATCTGGTGCTCTGCGACGTGGGCCTTCCGGGCATGAGCGGCCACGATGTGCTGCGCGTCCTGCGCGAGCGAACCCGGACGCGCGATCTGCCCTTTATTTTTCTGACGGCGCGGGCCGATCGCTCGGATCAACGGGCGGGCATGGCGCTGGGAGCCGACGATTACATCACCAAGCCCTTTACCGAAAAGGAGCTGATCGAGGCCATCGAGGCCCGGGCGCGCCGGCACGCCTCCTTGCGGGCGCGTCTGGAGGAGGTGCTGGCGGAGCGGCGGCGCGAGTTTGGCGCCCCCTGGTCTCATGAACTGCTCACCCCGTTGAACGGCGTGCTCGGCGGCTTGGAGTTGCTCGAGGCGGAGGCGGAGGGGACTTCGCCGGAGGAGTTGCGGGAGTTGCTGGCGCTGGTGCGCGCGGGGGCGGAGCGGCAGCGCAAGCTATCGGCGAAGTTGATCCGCTTTTTCGAGCTGGGGCGGATTCGGGAGGGACTCGACGCGTCCCCCGACGAGCGTTGCAGCCCCGCGGACATCGTGGCGAGGGGAGCGCATCGCGCGGCCTCGGCGGCGGGGGGCGAGGCTCGACTTCGGCTGCGTGTTTCCGACGGGCCCGAGCTCGCCTTGCCCGGATTTTATCTGACCGACGCGATCGCAGAGCTGGTCGAGAACGCCTTCGCCCATTCTCCACGGGAGGCGCCCGTCACGGTGGAGGCGGAGGCGTCGGGACTTGGCTATCGCGTGTCGGTGACGGATTCGGGGCGGGGAATGAGCGAGACCGAACGGGCGGCGACGGGGCCGTTCGTGCGTTTTTCTCGTCCTCGGGAAGTGCGCGAAGGGCTCGGCCTCGGGCTCGCGATCGCGCGGGAAACGGCGCGTCTCGGCGGCGGGACGCTCAGACTTGAGCCCGGGCCTGCCGGCCTGGGGTTGAGCGCGGTCATCGAACTGCCCGCGGCGCCCGCCCGGGTCCGGCAGCCGGAGGCGACGGGCGCAGGCTCCGGGATCGCGCTTCGTTCAGGCCGCGCCTGACGGCGGGGCGGACGGCGGGCGGATGCAGTCGGAGACGAGCGAGAGCAGCGCCTCCACGGTATAGGGCTTGGCGAGAAATCCGGAGACGGGGGGGCCTGAATCGCGGCCGATGCGGCCGGTGGGATCGTGACCGCTGACGGCGATGATCGGCAGCCTGGGCTGGAGGCGGCGAAGCGCGTTGATCGTCGCCTGGCCGTCCATGATGGGCATGATGAGGTCGGTGATCACGAGGGCGATCCGCTCGCTGTGCCGCGCGAAAAGGGCGACGCCTTCCGCGCCGTCGCCGGCGAGCAGAACCTGGTAGCCGTGGGCCTCGAGCGTGCGACGGGTGAGATCGCGGATGGCGGGTTCGTCGTCCAGGACGAGGATGGTCTGGCCGTCTCCGCGCGGGCCGGGGGTGGAGGCGGGGTGAAGTGCCGGGGCCTCGAGTTCGGGCTGGGCGGGCAGGTGAACGTGAAAGACCGCGCCCTGGCCCGGCGACGTGCGCACGGTGATGAAACCGTCGTGCTCGCGGACGATGGCGTGGACGGTGGAGAGGCCGAGCCCCGTGCCCTTGCCCACTTCCTTGGTCGTGAAAAAAGGCTCGAAAATCCGCTCGACGTGCTCGGGCGCGATCCCGTGTCCGGTGTCGGACACGGAAATGACGACGTAAGGACCGGGCCGGGCTTCGGGGGTGGTGGCGGCCGACGCGTCGTCGGCGAGAAAGTTGGCGGCGGAGAAGGCGAGCGCGCCGCCGGCGGGCATGGCGTCCCGGGCGTTGAGCGCGAGGTTGAGGAGAACTTGATTGATCTGGGTGGGATCGGCGGAGACGCCCCAAAGCCCGGGGGCGAACTTGGTTTGGACGGAAATGTCGCGGGGAAAGGTCTCGGCGGCGAAACGGGCGGCCTCCTTGATCAGGTGGCGGATCTGGAGCGGCTGGCGCCGGCCCTCGACGCCGCGGGCGAAGGTGAGGACCTGGCGGACAAGCTCGGCGCTGCGCTGGGCGCTGGTCTCTATGGTGGCGATGAGGCGCCGGGCCTCGGGGCCGGGCTGATGCAGGCGCAGGAGGTCGAGCGCGAGCAGGATGGGCGCCAGCATGTTGTTGAGATCGTGCGCGATGCCGCCGGCGAGGGTGCCGATGCTTTCGAGTCGCTGGGCGCGGAGGAACTGGGCCTGGAGCCGGCTCTGTTCGGTGATGTCGGTCATGCCTCCGACCATGCGGTGGGCCCGCCCGTCGGGATCGCGGACCACGCGCCCGCGATCGACGACGGTGGCGTAGGCGCCGTCGGCGCGGCGGAAGCGGTATTCCTCGCGCCAGAATTCGCGACCTTGGTCGCGGGTGCGCTCAAGACTTTTGACCACGCGATCCCGGTCGTCCGGGTGGACGGCGCCGGCCCAGGTGGAAAAGCGGTTGTCGAAGTCGGCGGGTGTATAGCCGAAGCGCGTGTAGAAGGAGTCGTTCCACCAGAGGGTGTTCGCGGCGAAATCCCAGTCCCAGATGGCGTCGCTGGTGGCGCCGGCGATGAGCTGGAACCGTTCGCGGCTGGCGCGCAGTTCCTCCTCGGCGCGGAGTTGTTCGGTGATGTCGCGAGCGATGACGAGTCGCGAGGGGCGACCCTCGAAGGACATGGCCTGGGAAAGCGTCTCGACGGTGAGCCGCGCGCCGTCGCGGCGATGATGGATCCAGCGGCCGGAGCGGTCGTCCTCCGGCTCGAGACCGGCGGCGCGACGCTCGGCGAGGTAGGCGCGAAAGCGGGCCGCCTCCTCCGGAGGACGGATGTCGTGGACGGTCATGGCCAGGAACTCCTCCCGGGTGTGGCCGTAGGTTGCGAGCGCGGCTTGGTTTACGGCGAGGAAGCGAAAGTTCTCCGCGTCGCGAATCCACATCGGGAGCGGATTGAGTTCGAAGAGGCGGCGGAACGCGGCCTCGGTGTCGCGCGCCGATGCCTGGGCGTTTTGGCACCGCGCCTCCGCCTCCGCGAGACGGCGCGCGAAGTCCGCGGGAGGGGAGGGCGAAGGCGTATCGGGAGAGAGAGCGGGCTCGGGCATTTGTGCTTTCCTTGACCGAGGATAATCGCGCGGCCCGGAGCGGGGAAAATAAAAATCCCCCGGGGAGTATACCCGGGGGTGTGGGATCGAGGCAGATCAGGCGACCGGCGCTCAGCCTTCGTGTTCGGCGAGCCAGCGCTCCGTCTCGATCGCGGCCTGGCAGCCCATGCCGGCGGCGGTGATGGCCTGGCGGTAGACATGGTCGGCGCAATCGCCGGCGACGTAGACGCCCGGGACCTTGGTTTTCACCTGGGAGCCGGCGAGGGGCTTGAAGTAGCCGCCCTCGTCGACGTCGAGCGCGGCGGCGAAGGGGCCGGTGTTGGGCACGTGGCCGATGGCGACGAACACGCCCTTGAGCGGCAGGGTGCGCTCGGCGCCGGTGTTGACGTCCTTGACGCGGAGGCCGGACACGGCGCCTTGCTCCACGCCCTCCACGGCCACGGGGACGGCGTTCCACACGCACTCGATCTTCGGGTGCGAGGTGGCGCGATCGGCCATGATCTTGGAGGCGCGGAGGGCGTCGCGGCGGTGGACGAGGTAGACCTTGCTGGCGAAGCGGGTGAGGAAGAGCGCCTCCTCGGCCGCGCTGTCTCCGCCGCCGATGACGGCGACGTCCATCTTGCGGTAGAAGGCGCCGTCGCAGGTGGCGCAGGTGGTGACTCCCTTGCCGCCGTAGAGTTCCTTTTCGCCGGGCACGCCGGTCATGCGCGGGGAGGCGCCGGTGGCGATGATGACGCTTTTGGCGAGGATGACGCGGTCGCCGCAGACGAGCTTGCGCGGAGAGGAGGAGAGGTCGACGGACTGGACCTGGGCCTGTTCGAAGCGGGCACCGAACTTGGTGGCCTGCTCGCGAAGATTTTGCATGAGCTGAAAGCCGTCGATGCCGTGGGGGAAGCCGGGGAAGTTTTCGACCTCGCTGGTGGTCGTGAGCTGGCCGCCCGGCAAACTGCCCTCGATGACGAGGGGATTGAGATTGGCGCGACCGGTGTAGATGGCGGCGGTGAGGCCTGCGCATCCGGTGCCGACGATGACGACGTTTTCGACGGGGGAGGACATGAAAAAAGAAGTGTCGAGGGCGACAGGTTGCCCGCGGCTTGGCAACCCGCAAGCGGGACGGGCCGCTCCGGCGCATGGGGGGGGCGGCGCCCCGTCGGCGCGGCTTGTTTTAAAAGAGCCGGAGGAGCGAGCGGGGCCCCACGTCGATGAAGGTCTCCCGATCGGCGGAGGGGCGGGGGAGGCGGCGAAGGAGGCGGCCTCGCGAATCGAATACGCCGATGGCGGAGGCGTCGGCGAGGGACGCGAAGTATTCGCGGGTGTCGGCGTCGAAGGCGAGCGACATGCCTTGGACCGGCAGTTCAAGCGGAAGCCGGCCGAGAAGCGCGCCCTTGGAGGTGAAGCGGATGATCTGGTCGCTCTTTTCCGAGGGGAGGACGAGGAGCTCGTCGTTGAGCGGATCGTAGGCGACGCCCCAGGCGGGGGCGTCGAGGAATTCGAGTTTATGGTAGTGCTCGAGTTCGCCGTTGATGTCCGTCTCGAAGAGCGCGGGGGCGGTGGGGTCGGTGAAAAACAGGTGCCGGTCGCGGGAACGGATGGCGAGGTCGTGGCCGCCGATCGGAATGGCGGGCGCGAGGAACGAGCGTTTGATCGTGGCGGCCGGACGATCGACGACGCGGACCCGGTTGCCCGGGAAGAGACGGATGAACAGGTGGTCGGTGTAGGGATCGTAGGCCATGCCGAGCACCTGCTCGCCGTAGTCGACGTAAGCGGGCACGCCGGAGATCTCGGCGCCGGTCAGCGGATCCACGTCGCGTATGGTCGGGCCGAGGGCGGGTGAGTAGAGATAGGCATGCCCGGGGCCCGGCGTGCTACAACCCGAGACCAGCCACGCGAGGGCCGAGAGAAGCGGGATCGCCGCCCGCCTGCCCTTGAAAAAGGCGGCGAGGGCGAGGCATCGGGACTCGCTTTGCGGGCGGAGGCTGGGAGCGGCGGATTCTTTCATCGACAACAGGGCTTCGGATAGGCCCGAACGGACGGGCCGGACAGCATATTTGCGTTGCCCGGAGTTAAATCTCGGGGTCGCTCTGGCCGACGCGCGTATCCCCGCCATCCTCTTTCCCACATGAACGACAATCCGGTTTCCCATTCACTGCCCAAGGTCGGCGTTCTGGGGCTTGGCATCATCGGCGGCGTTTGGGCCCGCCATTATGCCGCGGCGGGAGTGTTGGCGGGTTCATGGAATCGCACGCGGAAGCCGGAGGCCCCGGCCTGGCGCGAGACGCCCGAGGACGCCGCGACCGCGGCGGACGTGATCCAGATCGTGGTGGCGGACCCGGCGGCGGTGCGCGAGGTGCTGGCGAGGATCGCGCCGCGGCTCGGGCATGGCAAGGTGGTGGTGCAGTCGAGCACGATCGATCCCGATTCCAGCGAGGAGTTTCGCCGCGTGGTCGAGGGCGCGGGGGCGCGTTACCTCGAGGCGCCTTTCACCGGCAGCAAACCGGCGGCGGAGCAACGGCAGACGGTGTTCTATCTCGGCGGCGAAGCGGCCTTGGTCGCTTGGCTGGAGCCCGTGCTGAGTCTGGTGTCGGCGACACGGCTGCACATCGGAGACAACCGCCAGGCGGCGGCGCTCAAACTGGCGATGAACCTGAACATCGCGGTGCAGATGCAGGGGCTGATCGAGGCCCGGGCGCTGGCGGGCGCGGCGGGCATCGGCGACGAGGTGTTCTACGGGGCGCTGGCGAAAAACGTCGGCTATTCCGGGCTGGTGAAGCTGAAAGAGCCGAAGCTGCGGGCGGGGGATTTTTCGCCGCAGTTTTCGGTCAAGCATCTGCACAAGGATCTGCGGCTGGCCTCGAAGGCGGCGGGCTGCGCCGAGCTGCCCGCGCTGGACGTGGTGCGAGAGCAGCTGAAGACGGCGGAGGCGCGCGGTCTCGGCGACGAGGATTTCATCGCCCTCCAAAAGGTGCTCGGAGCCTGAGACCTCGGCGCTTCGCGCCCATCCCCGGCCCGCGCCTAGGCGCGAGAGATGTTCAGGCTCGCGGCGCGCCGGCGCTGGAATTCGGTGGGGCTGCAGCCGAAGGCGCCTTTGAAAAGACGCGAGAAGTGCAGCTGGTCCGCGAAGCCGGCGGCGGAGGCGGCGTCTTTCACCAGCAGCGGCGAGGTCGAGAGGAGCCGGGCTGCGGTATCGAGCTTCCGGCGGGTCAGGCAGCGCTGCGGGGTGTCGCCGCGAAAACGGGCGAATAGCCGGCAAAGGTGAGCGGGGTCGACGCGTGCGGCGGCGGCGAGTTCGCGCAGAGAGGAGAGCGACGTGTGCCGATGTTCGATCACGTGCAGCGCGCGCTGGAGGGTCGCGTAGGATCGCGGGCTGCCGTTGTCGCCGGAGCGCGGACGCTCTGCGCTTTTGAGCAGGAGAAGGCGCAGATAGCCGGCGGCGATCTCGTGACGCAGAGCGCCTTCGCCTCCCGCGTCGCGAAGAAGCTCCTCGAGCAGATTTCGCAGGCTTTCGGCGTCCGCGATCAGGCCGCGGCAAGGCGGGGCCAGCTCGAGCCTGGTCATCAGTTCCACGGCTTCGCGCCCGAAAAAATCCACGAAATACTTCCTCAGCGGGCGACGCGAATCACTGACGATGAGATGCGGCACGCCCGGGCCGTAGGTGAAGAAATGTCCGGGGCGAAGCCGGATTTCCTCGCCGCCGATTCGCAAGGTGCCGGCGCCTTCCGCGACGAATTCCCAGACGAAGGATCCGTATCCCGGCCGTTCCACGCGATAGTCCGGGAGGCAGCGCTCGAAACCGGCGCAGGAAACTGTCAGCGCGCCGGCCTCCCGCGGCTCCATGTCCAGGCAGGCGTAGCGGGCGTCGGTGACTTGGGTGGAAAACGGCGGTAGCGCCGAATGGGTCATAACCGCGTGTTGAACACGAACGCGGCCGGGCTGGCAATTTCTCCGGCCGGCGCGCCTCGGTCATTTGAACGGGGCCGGAGGGCGACCGTCGGACCGACCCTTGGAGCGGGCGGGAAGCAGCACGGCGACCGCGCCGCCGCCGGGTTGCAGGGAGAGTCTGATTTTGCGGTAAACCAAGGGCCCCTCGGATTCGACGACCTCCTCGGGCGCGGCCGGATCGGCCCCGTCGGCAAAGGTGCGCGCGGTCCATTTCCCCGGCCCGAGGAAGGGCAGCGGGATTTCGAGATCCAGCGGCGCTTCGCCGTTCATCGCCGCCAGCCACCAGACGTCTCCGTGGCGTCTGGCGACGACGATGTGGTCCGCCACCTTGGCGGAAAGCACGTGGCTGTCGTCCCAGACGGTGGGCAGGCCGCGGAGGAACTCCAGTCCGGGCCGCCCCCGGTAGTTCGCCGGGCTGTCGCAGAGCACGAGCAAGGGGCTGGGGTAGACGACGGTCATCGCGAGCTGGCGGGTGCGGGTGCCCATCACCTGGGCGGGATGGGTGGTCTGGAAGGCCGATGGCGTGCGGTTGAGAAACCCGCCCGGCGTGAAGTCCATGGGGCCGAGCAGGCCGCGGGTGAAGGGCAGCGTCACGGTGTGGCGGAGGTCGCAGCGCTTGCCGCCGAGCTTGTTGTATTCGTTCCCCAATACGCCTTCCTGGGTGAGGAAGTGCGGATAGGTGCGGGCTAGGCCGGTGGGCTTGTAGACGCCGTGCAGGTCGATCATCAGGCGGTGGCGCGCGGCGGACTCGAGCAGCTCGACGATCCAGCGCACCGTCTCCTGGGAATCGCTGTCGAAGAAGTCTATCTTCACGCCGGCCACGCCCTGGGCGGCGAGATGGGAGAGCGCGCGGTCGATCCCGAATGTCTTGATGTCGAGGGAGTGCGCCCAGATCCAGAGCCGCACGTTTTTCTCTTTCGCGTGCGACACGAGGCCCGGGAGATCGATCGCGGGGACGGGACGGGTGAAGTCGCCGGAGGGGGTGTTGGGCGGAGACTGGAGTCCCTTGGCGTAGGACGTCATGTGCGCATACCAGAACCAGTCGACGAGCTGGTAGGGCCAGCCCATCTCGGCGGCGAAGTCGATATACTCGCGATGCGAGCGGGTGTCGCCGCGGGCATCGACACCGGTGTGGGCGGGTTGGGTGGGGTTTTCG